>Ga0256405_10000055_pt1 | contig 325924 bp, 267 predicted proteins | sample RumenRJG_02DNA_FD_189096 | JGI IMG/M metagenome (GOLD analysis project Ga0256405, IMG submission 189096) | Bovine rumen microbial communities from Lethbridge, Alberta, Canada - RJG_02 | ecosystem: Host-associated > Mammals > Digestive system > Stomach > Rumen | place: Canada: Alberta...
TAAAACCCCGAGATTTACGCCCTACTCTCCCTGTGGGAGTTCGGTTAAGAAGTTCTTACTTCATACTACTCGTTAGGATAAAACCCATATAATGATTTATATTTAATCTTAATATTGAGTATTATCCTCGTTCTGATCTTCTTCTTCATCTTGATATTGTTCAAACATGGCTACTAGTAATTCATCGTAATAATCCGACTCATCACCAATATAATCACATAATTCCAATATCAACTCATCATATTCACCTAATTCTTTATCTGATATTATAGGAAATAAAGCTGGCATTACATCATCGTAAAAACGCTTTGTAACACAATGTTCAAATGAATTTTCTTCGAACATGTCGTAGAAATCCTCTAAAACATTTAGCCATAAAACATTATATCCAAACTCATAATTATAAAAACAATGAATACATCCGAAAATGCGTTCATGACCTTTAAAATCATAAGTAAGATACCCAATAATGGTGGATAATAAGAAATCATCCATATGTTTATGCCTACATTCTTTAAAACAACAATCAGGGACTTTAGGATTAATAAGATGCAAAATTTGATATTTACAAAAAACAGAATTCATTGTCCAATCAAATTTATAATGAAAGAGTTTGTAATAAGCCATTTTAAATTCTTTAGGATCATCCATAATCATTTCACTGATCATAGATGCGGCTTTTCTTTCAAGAGGATCAGAACTAACTCCAGCCTTTAAAACATCTTCAAAATCATAATCATAATCCACATCAAAGAATTCAAAATTACGATTTTGAACTACTTTAAATCCTACTTGTTCTTCATTCCAATCTCGTAAAGGTCTAGACAAAAGATGCAAAGTAAGATTAGGAAATTTCTCAAGACTACAAAAAGGTTTAGAGTCTGAACTTGTAGCTTCGAAAGCTTGAGTAAAACGCTTAGCCATAATAAAATCGCTATAAACAATCAAAAAAAAGTTTGTTGTTATTATTATTATATAATTATAATCAATAATTAATATCGATCAATTTTTTTAATATTATTTAATAAATTAAATAATAAATAAAAATTATAAACTAACTTTTTTATTTAACCAATTAATAATATCATTAAATATACATTCTAATATTCTTCTTCTTTCACATTGAACAGGTCTATTAAAATAATTATAAGCTGTATCATAAGAATAAAAACCAATATTATCACTTTCAAGAGTATATTTTTTATCAATAATAACATTAGGATTAATTAAAGCAATATAATAATAATAAGTATAATTATTTTCATCAGATCCAATAAAATTTTCTATTATAGGAGATATATTACTATATACAATAAAATCATTATCATTTAAATTAGTTTCTTCTTTAAATTCTCTAATAGCTGTATTAATATCATCAATATCATCTTCATTTTTAGCACCTTTAGGAAATTCCCATTCAGGATATAAGAAATGATCTTTATTTAATAATAAATCATTAGCTTTAATTTTTTTTCTAACTTCATTAAATTTCTTTTCACTTTCAGGAAAAAAAGTTCTAGTAGTATGTAATGTATTCCATAAATCTTTATAAGATTTAGTTAATATACTATCAAATTCACTTTGAGACATTTCATTTAATAATTTAGCGATTTTACCATTTTGACAAAGATTATATTTACTATGAATAAAATCATAATATGCATAGGAGAATTTTTTAGAAATTAATAAAAATCTTAAATTTTCTTTAATATGAATAAAATTTTTAATATTATTAATACTATTACATTTTAAACCATTATGAATATATAAACTTTTTTTAATATTACTTAAAAATTCATTAATCAAATTATATAATTTAATATCATCTGTTTTTAATGCAATAATTCCATAACTTTTTTTAGGTTTCATTTTCTTTTTTTGTAATAATCTTAAATGATATCTTGTATTTAATAAATTATTATATTTATTATTCATAGTCATTAATGTTTCAGAAGAAGATTTATAATTTTTATTTTCATAATTAATATTACTGTCATCTTCAATTATTTCATCATATTGTAAAGATTGCATATCTTTTTTAATAAAATAATTATCATTTATCTTTTCATATATATATAATTATTAAATAAAATTATTATATTTCATTTTTTAATAATATAAAAAAATTGATTATACAATAATATAATTATAAATATATAAATTTATAATGAATATAATATTTGGAGATAGTTTTATTGGTCCATTTACATTAATAAAAGATGATAATTTATTATTAAAAAAATTTAAAGGTAAAACTATGAGAGGTATATCAAAAATAGATACTGAAGATTATAATACATTATATAATATAATAAATGTTAATAAAATTAATAAAGGAATAAAATATGTATGTTTTATATTTGGTCAAGCAGAAATATTATTTTCAATGTATTATGAAATGTTTGTAAAAGATAATTATAATATTAAAACATTTTTAGAAGAATCAAGTGAAAGATATTGTAAATTTTTATTAAGTTTAAAAAATATTATGAATAATAAAAAAGTTATATTTTCAATTTGTCCATTAATGTTAAAAGATGAAGAAGTTATTCATAGTTTATATTTATATCCAATTGTTGATGAAGAAATATTAAAACAAATTCCAAAAAATTTAAGAGATTTAATATTTTCATATGATTTTAGAAATAATTGTAGAATGTATTTAAATAATTTAAATAAACAGTTTTGTAAAAAATATAAAATGAAATTTATTAATTATGATGAAATATTAATTGATAAAACAACAAATAAACCTTTAGATATATTAAAGGTAAAAGAATCAGATTATAATATTCATCCATATTTTGAAGAAATAATAAAATTATATTTATCAAAATTAAATTTTATGAATATTAATAAAGAATATAAAGAAGATTTAATAAAATCACAAGAAGAATATAAAAATATTAAAAAAGAATTATCAGAAGAAAGATATAATAATTTAATATTTATAAAATGTAATGAAAATATTGATGAAAAATATAATAATAAAATTATTTCATTAGAAAAGCAATTAAAGGAGATGAAAGAAGAAAATGAAAAAAATATATAATAAAAAATTTTTTTATAATTAATAATATATAAAATTAAAATGATTTCAATTTATAATAGATATTTATTGAATAAAATTTATAATATTAATAATTTAATATCATTAATATCAAAATATTCTAAATTAAATAAAACAGATATTATTACATTTTTAAATAAAGAAGATAATGAATTAATTATATTAACTGATAATAATAAAACATGTGGATTTATATTAGGAGAATATATAATGTATAATACATTAACCTATAAAATAAATATAATATATTTAGAAGATGAAAAATATAAAGAAGAAATAATAAAAGGATTATCAAATTATTTAAGAAATCAATCAATATTTAAAATTATCAGTAATAAACCAATAAATAAAGAATTTAAATTATTAAAATATAGAGGAAATGGTATGATGAATGAATATAATTATATTTATGAATATTCGATTAATTATTAATAATTTATTTAAATAAATTATTAAAAAAATATTTTTATTTGTTTATTTATTAATTTTATTTTATTTATTTAATTTAACATTTGTTTATTTATTAATTTTATTTTATTTATTTAATTTAACATTTGTTTATTTATTAATTTTATTTTATTTATTTAATTTAACATTTGTTTCACTTTTAGAATCTTTATCTTTATCAGATTTTTTATTATTATTTAATTCTTCACTTTTAGTATCATTATTAAATTTTTCATTTAATTCTTCAATTGCATTACTAGGTGTAGTAGTATTAGAATAATTACTATTAACAGAATATTCACTATCATAAGTATACGCAATTAAACCTTTAACAAATGTATTCCTATTATCTTTAACAACTTCAAAACTAAGAATTTCTTTATCAGTGGATAATAATTCTAATTGATGAATAAATTCATTTTTATTAATTTTATTAAAAATATCATTACTTGTACAATATTTTTTATAATTTTTATACATATCATTAACATTAATACCATCTTTATTATTATTTTCAGTATCATTAGTATAATAATATTTCAAGAATTGTAAATATTTATTACCTTCAATTTTATAATCTCTAGTAGATAATTGAACATCTTCAGGAGGTTTATAACCAATATTTTTATATTCTTTATATTTTTGAACTAATACCCATAAACCAGCTTCTAACATTTCATCAGTTAATAAATATTTTTCAATATCAGGATCAGCTTCACGTTCATTAGATTCAAAATCTTCTTTCCTTTTTTCTTTAGGATTAACAAATTTAACATCAAAATTAAATTTAACAACCCTACGACTAACACTAAAATCAGCATTATCAAAAGGTGGCATATCATTACATGTAATAATAATTTTAAATTGTGGATCAAATTCTGATTCATCTTCAAATAAACCTCTTGCAACAATAGTATCATTACCTGTTAATCTTTTCATAATTGCAGTTTGTATTAAATCAGTATTATTTGCTTCATCCATAACTACCAATCTTTTATGTTTTAATCTAATCATATCAGGCGATGCATCAGCACTTTTACCTTTCTTTTGAGTTAACATACTATAATTAGATATTGTACAATAATTAGAAGTAAATAATTTAGTTAAAAATTTCATTAAACCAGATTTACCATTACTACCTTTACCATAAAAGAAGAAAATTTTATTATCATCATTACGACCATATAAACAAGAACCTAATACTCTTAATAAATATTCTGCATTTTCTTTTTTTAATTGTAATGAATAAATATAATTTAAGAATTTTTTAACATATTCACTTTCCCAAGTTAAATTAGGATTATATTTACAACCCATAGATAAAGATACAAAATCACTAGGATTTCCCTCTCTAAAACAATTAGCACTATCTAAATCAATAATACCATTTTTAACACCTAATAAATTTTTCTTTTGATCCATTAATTTATTAAATTTATCTAAACTAATTTGTGTTTTAATTAAAAATTGTTTAACAATACCATTATTTAAATCAGCAATATTATCAAAATCATTAATAACTTTTTGATATTTATTTTTCTTTTTATTAAAATCTTTATCATCCATAGTTTTATTTTTCTTTAAATCTTTTTTATTTTGATTTAATTGAATTTCATATTGTTTAGCTAATTTTTTATATTCTTCATTAATTTTATTAATTTCTTCATCTTTTTTACTTAATAAATCATTAACTTCTTCTGAATATTTAGTTATATTCTTACTATTAGTTGATTCATTAATCTTTTTATTTAATGATTGAATAGTTTTATCATATTTATTATCAATATCTTTAACTTTTTTATTCTTTTCTTTATTTAATTCATTAATTTTATTATTAAATTCTTTTGTTAATTTTTCTTCTGCTGTATTCATGGCTTGCTCTGATTTTGATGCAATATAATCATTAATAAATTTTGCTTTTCTTTTTTCTAATATTGTTTGACAACGTTGAATTTGGGGAATTAAATGTCTACCATTTTGATCAATAATCCATCTTTTACCATTAAATCGATAAATAATTAATTGACTTCTCTTTTTTAATGATTCTGAAACAGCTAAATATAAATTACCAAATTTAGTAAATGGAATCATTGATTCTTTTTGTATAGTTCCACCTTCTAAAGCTTTTTCAATAATATCTTGATAAATATCATTAAATAAGTTATCATATTCTTTAGGATTATCTCTTTGTGCATATAATTCTAAAGTTTTAATACTACAAACCTTACCTCTAGATTTACATGTTTTCCAATTTTTTAAACATTCTTCTTCATTATAATTAATTGATTGTTTAGACCAATTTATATAATCTTCAAATAAACTTGTATGTGTATTATGTAATGCCCAACCAATATATAACCAATCTTGATAATTATCTGCACGTTTGGGATTAATAATTTTTAATAAACATCTAGCCCATTCAATTCTTTCTTGTTCTTCATTAGTAAATTTATAATCAGCAGAACATAAAGTATTAATTTCAGTTGAAATAGTTTCATTTAATTTATTATCAACTAAAGCAGGAGTTTTAGATTTTATTAAACCTTCTCGTTTTAATATTGAAATATTATTTAATTTTATTAAATATTCATCATATATTTCATCTTTTACTTCTAAAGGAGATGCATATTTATATTTTCTAACACTTAATTGTTTTACAGATAATAAATCATAAACACTTCTTGTTTGAGTTAATTTATATTGTGGTCTAATATGTATTTTACCTGTTTTATCTTTTTCTATTTTAGTTGAACCATACATCATCCAACAATTTCTACTAATTGTTGATTCATCTAATATTGTTTCTGGTGTATCATCAGTTGGTAAATTATTAAATAATCCTGTTATATTTATTTCTTGTAATGTTAATCTATATAAGAAATGTCTATCAACCTTCTTTATTGGTAAATCATAAACAATATGTACACCATCTTTAAAATATGTTTCTTTTTTAATATTACCATCTTTATCTTTTACTTCTTTTTCTATTTTTGTTGGTGTTGGTTTTTCAAATAATAAACCATTAATATCATATTTATCTATTATAAAATAATATTTTAATTTATTTTCTATAATATCCATAACTTTATTTAATAAATCATTCATATGATATATTCTACTTACATTATTTGGTAATTCTTTATATTTGAAATCTAAATCAATTAATAATGGGCCAACTTCACATTGTCTTTCTCCAATATTTAATTTATATTTCATAAATTTTTCAGCATTATTAATATATTCTTCATTTTCTACAATTGAAGCATATAAAGTTAAAAATTCATCATATTTATCATCAGGAATAATATAAGCACCAGATGGTGAACTAACTCTTTGATTAGTAATTAATTCTTTATTATCTTTATTTTTATCATATAAAGAACTGTTTAATAATTTAATAAATTGATTATATAATTTATCTAATGATGTATTTTTATCTTTTGATTTAGAAAATTTAACTTTTAAATATTTTGGAGATAATTTTTGTGTAATTGGTTTTTTATTATCTTTAATAATTAATTCTTCTGGTTCTTCATCTGAACTTTCTTCTTCATTTTCTTCTTCATCAGATGTATTATCTTCACTTGAATTATCTTCAGATGAATTATCTGTTAAACGATCTTTTTCATTATCTTCTGATGTAGATGTATTTTCTTCTTCATTTGTTAAACTTTCTGTATTTTCTGTGTCATCAGAATTTGTATATCTACTTGACATATTATATAAATCGTTTATTAGAATATGTTTTTAATATAAAATTTTATTTTATCAATTTTTTATTTTTATTTTATATTTTAAAAAAATAGTTAAATTAATAATATTTATTAATAATACTATTAAAAAAAGATATAATTTTAATAATTTTAAAATTATTAAAAATATAGTTATATTTATTTATTTTTTATATTTTTACTTTTTGTTTATTTTTATCAACAAAAATAACATCAAAATCAAATTTAATAATTCTTCTATCTACTGGTTCAATATTACTAGGTATTAAAACTATTTTAAAATTATTTGAATTTAAATTATCCATTTTATAAAAATAATATAAATAATATTTAATATTTATAAATTCAATTTTTTTTATTTTTTTAAAAAAATAAAAATATTTTAAATTATGATTTAAAAATTATGATTTAAATTAATGATTTAATATAATCCATATTTAAAGGGATATCATATCTATTAATATTCATCATTTTATTTCTTAATTCATTTACTAAATTTTCATCTAAATAATTATCTGATTTTTTAAAATATTCATTAATTTCTTCTTCTGTATGATTTAAACAATAATTTAATATTTTGGATTGTTTCGCTTGTAATTCTTTATATGCTGAACATACTGTTGGTTGACTTATTGCAAAATATTTTGCTATATCTTTTTTTGCAAAATTAGGTTTCATATATCCTTTATAAACTAAATATACTAAACATACTGATAATGCTTGACTTAATGGATTATGATTAGGTATTAATTTGTCATATTGAATATATAATAACATCTTTTTAATATTATTAATATCAGATTTTTTAGTTATATTAAAACATCTAACCATTGTTTGTAAATAATCATATGGATAATAAAAACATGTAATAGGGATAAATCTTTTTAATTCTGGATAATTTTCTATTAATTTATTTATTATTCTACATTCTTTATGTATATATGATTGTTTTAAATCATCAATTGATTTAGCTATTTTTGATATTGTTAATAATATTCCATTCTTTAAACATGCATAATATATACATGCACCTTTTAATCCTCCATTATTTCGACCTCTTGCTTTAATAAATTTATTTGATTTATCATTTTTAATAATTTTAATAACATTTTGATAAATTAATTGTGCATCATCTGCTATATTCTTTTGTATTCCTAAATCTGTACAATATTTATTTATTTCATTCATTATTTTAAATAATTCTTTCTTTTCATAATCTATTGTTGTATTATATCTTGTTGCTAAATTATTTAATTGTTTATTTTTTATTCCTTTTAATTTTATTGTTTCTGTATTATCTATTGGATGATATGAATTGGTTTTTTCATTATCTATTCCATCACTTATTTTCGTCATTTCATAATTTATTTCTCCACATATTGTACAAACATATAATCCTGAATTATCACATATATAATTACATTTATGAGTATTTTCTATTTCTTCTTTTTCTTCTTTTGGATTAATTATGTTTTCTAATTTGTTAATATTATAAATTAAATCAAAATTTAAATCCATAATATTTTTACTATATATATATAATAATATATTTATAATCATTTTTTTAAAATTTAATAAATAATAAAATTAATAATACAATGAATAATATTTTTAATATTGGTTTAATATAATGTCCATAATTGAAATTATAATAATAATAATTAAATAAATTACAATTAATAAATTTTTTAATTAATACATAAATTATTAATGCTAATGTAATAATTATTATTAATTTAATAAAATTTATTAATTCATCTTTTATTTTAATTGATTGAGAAGTTAATAATTTCATTTTTATATATTGATAATTTAATTTTATATTATTAAATAAAATATTTTTATATAATTAATATATATTAATTTATTATTATGGAATATTTAGTATTAATTATTATTATATTATTTTTATTTATTTCAATATTAATTTTATTAAGTTCAATTATATCTATTAAATATCAATCTCAACCTAAATATATTTATAGATATGTTCCTAAAAAATTTTTAGATCAAGAATATTATGATAATTTACCTTCTGATATTTTTAAAACAATGTTTTCTTCTGCTTCACCTTGGACTGTAGATAATACAACTTATAGAGATTTTAATAAATCTGAAAATGTTAATAAATATTTTGTTTCTCAAGTTTAATATTTTATTATAATTTTATTTATTTAAATAAATAAATAAAACATGTAAATTAGATTTTAATAAATCTTTTTAATATGTATAAACATATAAATTTTCATTATTAACTTTTAATTTATTTTTATTATTCTCACAATGTAATATTTTTAAATTATTATTTATATTTAATTCATCTAATGAATTATTTTTTACATTTAATACTTTTAGATTTAATATTTGATCAATTTTTAATTTCTCTAATTGATTATTTCTTAAATCTAATATAACTAAATGTTTCAATGCATTTAAATTTAAACTTGTTAAATTATTTCCTTTACCATCCAAATATAATATATTCGGACATTGATAAATATATAATTTATTTAAATTAATATTACCAATACTTACATATAATAAATTTGGACAATTAATAATATATAATGTATCTATATCAGAATAATTAATATAAAGATATTTTATATTACTATTTATAATAGATAATTTCTTTTTATGATAATAAATATTTTTATTAATATCATTACCATAAATTTTTAATATATCTTGATCAATCTTATTAATATATACAACATCTTTTGAATTATCTAAATGAATAATTTTATTTGATTTGGCTAATGAATATTTATAATTATTTATTGATTCATTACAAACCAAATTTCTATATTCATAAAAATATTCATTATAACATTTCTTTTCATAATCATAATCATTATAATTATTATAATTATTATATATTTCATTTAAAACATTATCATCATATTTAAATACTAAATTATTTTTTGATTTATCAAATATAATATCTATATTATCAGTTATTTTTTTCTTGATATTATTACATAATATATCAAATGTCATTGTAAATTTTATATTATTATTATTTTTATAATTATTAATAATATCTTCATTAATATTATTATTTATATTAGTTATGTGATTATTTATTAAATCTATAATATATTTTTTATTAATGTAATCTTCATTTTGTTTTTTAATATCATATGACATTTTATAATACAATAATATAATATAATACAATAATATATAATTTAAAAAAATAACTTTTTAAAATTCAATTTTTTTAAAATTAATTATGTCTATTGATTTATTAAAAAATTGGGATCCTTATAAGTATTTAACCCATAATGAAAGAAAAGAATTAACCTTACAACAATTTAATGATGATTTTGAAAAGGCTAAAGAAAAAACAAAAAAAGATATTGAACAATTAGAAAATGAAGAACTTAAAAAATTAAATGATGATGAAGAAATAAGATATAAAAAAAGTCAAGTTTCTTCTTTATTAGAATTTGAAAATATTAGAGATAAATGGAGTGAATATATGTTTAATTTTATTAAAAAAACTGTTTCTTTTAATTTTGATTATAGTAATGTTGAAATTGTTTATTTCTTTTTAACTATTATTTTTATGATTGTTATTTATTTTATTTTATTCTTATTTTACTCCTTTATTAAAAATAATGATAAAAATAATAATGATATTAATATTAATCTTCATATTAATTAAGATATTTTTTTAAATCTTCTAAATGATTAATATTTTTATTTATTATTATTTTTATTTCATTATCAAATTTATGTTTTATTATATTTATTATATTATCAATATTTTCTAATAATGTTAAATCAATAATAATTTTATAATTATTATTTTTTATGTAAATATCATTAATATTATTATAACATTCAAAATTATTATATTCATTCATTATTACATCTAATTCTTCATATCCAATATTTATATAATAATATACTTTTAATATTTCAATTGGAAAATATTTAATATAATATTTTTCATTATTTTCTAATACAAAATACATTTTAATAATTTATTAATATTATTAATAATATTAAATAAAATTTCATTTTTTTAATTAAATATATTTTTGAAAAATATAATTTTAAAATATAATAAATATTTATAAATATTTTTTTAATGTGGGATATAATAAAAGATATATTTTATAATACATTCTTTTATTTAATATTTTGTATTATTTGTGTTTCTGTTATTTATTATAATAAAAAATATGGTGATAAAATAAATTATCAATATAAACAAAATTTAGTTAATCGTAAAAATTATAATTAATATTATTTTATTTAAATAAAAAATCAATTTTTAATTAAAAATGTTATATTGTAACATAACTAATCCAGTTATATTAAAACTATCAACTTGACAATTATTAAAAATGAAAACTAACATATCAGGTGTATAAATTGAACCCAAATATTTAAATAATCTTAATTTAACATTTTTAAATGTTATAGATTTAGTAATATATTCTGGAAAGTAAAAATCATTTAAATATTCATTGGAATTATCAATAATAGACATATGATATTTTTTTTGATTTATACATTCAATTAAACAATCATGATTAATATTTGTTATATCATATTCTATTTTTGTTTCTGATAAACTAATTATTTTTTGTTTAGAATATTTTAATTCATCATTATAATTATCTATAATAATATATTCATCATTAATATTTAATTCTGATATAATATTATCAAACATTTTATCAGATGGTTTATTACAATAAATATAATGAATTTCTTTATTATCAACAATATCTGGGTTTTCAGGTATATCTTCTTTTAAAAGTTTTTCATCTTCTAATGAACAATAAATACAAATTTGATAGATAATATAATCATTAATATTTTTTAGTTTTTTTTATTCAAAATGCATATTTAATTATTAATAATTAAATAATAGGTTTTTATTTAATTATAATATTATAAAATTTCAATTTTTTAAATAAATTATATAATAATAAATAAATTTTATTATCGTATTATAAATTGTAATATATTATACCAGTAGTTATATTAAAATTATCAACATTACATTTTTTAAAAGTAAAAATTGGAGAACCTATAAAGGGATCACAAAAGGGTTCATCATATGAATAACCAGAATATTTAAATAATCTTAATTTAATATTTTTAAATGTTATAAATTGTGTTTTACTATTTGAAATTGAAAAATAATTAAAATATTTATTTGAATTATCAATAATAGATATTTTATTGGAATATGGTGTTTTACATTTTATATGATAATCATGATTAATATTTGATATATCATATTCTATCTTTGTTTTTAATAAATTAATTATTTTTATTTTTAGATGTATTTTTTATAGAATCAATATATGAATCTATATAAACTGTATCACACAAATTATATTCATCATTAACATTTATTTCTGATATTATCTTTTCATACATTACATCAGGTATATTCTTTAAATAAAAATAATGAATTTCTTTATTATCAACAATTTTTGGTTTTTCAGGTATTTCTTCTATTATAACTTCTTTATCTTCTAATAAGCAATAAATACAAATTCGGTATATATCAATTTTATCAATATTATCTATTATTTCTAATTTAAAATGCATATTTAATTATTAATAATTAATTGATATTATTTTTATTATAATATTATAATATTATAATATTTTAAATTCAATTTTTTTATTTTTTAATATTTGATATAATAAAAGATATATTTTATAATACATTATTTTATTTAATATTTTATATTATTTGTATTTATATTATTTATTATAATAAAAAATATGGTAATAAAATAAATTATCAATATAAACAATATAAAAATAATAATATTGATTATAAATAAATTATTTTATTTAAATAAAATAATAAAAAAATAAATCTTTAATTCATATAAATTATTAAAATTTATCAATATAATTTTTATTAAATTAATTAATTATATATACTTTTATTAATTTAAATTAATAAAATTTATATAAGTATACATACATTTATAAAAAGGCACTTTTACGGATAATTTTTATAATATTTATCAATAAAAATGCCACTTTTATAAAATGTATATATAATTAATAATAAATTTAAAATTATTATTAAAATTTAATAATTATATTATCATTTTTATTAATATAAATAATATTTTTAATAAAATATAATTAGTTATATATACTTTTATTAATTTAAATTAATAAAAATATTATTAGTAAATATACATTTATTAAAAAGTCCCACTTTTAGAAAAAAAATATTATAAAATTTTTCTAAAAGTGGGACTTTTTATAAAAGTATATCTAATTATATAAATTTATTTATATTTAAATTAAAAAATAATATTTGTATCATTATTTTTTATTATATTATAAATATCTTTCATATTATTAATATATTTATCATTAAATATATATTTATTTATATATCTATTTTTATTAATAATATAATCTTCTTTGTTTATTATAATTAAATTTTTATCAATATATTTATAACAATTAAGAATAAATTGATTAAATAAAAATAATCCATTAATACATTTAAATTTTCTATTCATTTTATCATTTTGTATTTCTTTAAATAAATCTTCATAAGATTTATTTTTTAATTTTTTATTTTGATATAAAGTCATTTTTGATGTAAATAATTTTTTAATATTATTTTTATTATTTTCAATAAATTTTATTAATTTATCTTTATTATATTCTTTTAATAACTCAAATTTATTAATTTCTAATTCTTTATTTAAATTAATTAATATTTGATAAACATATTTTAAATTATTTCCATTATTATTTATAATTTTAATAATATCTTCATTATTATTTTTAAATATATTTTCAATTTTATTTAAATCATAAATAAATAAATATCTACTATGTAATATTCTATTTATATTTTTTTTATCTTTTATTAATTCATTTAAATATATTTTTAATTCATTATTACATAATTCATAATTTTTATCTAATTTAATTTCTTCTAATATCTTAATATTATCATAATTATTTATTTCTAAATATTTTTTATCATCAATATTATAATTTTTTGTTTCATTAAAATCATAATAATTAATATTATATCCTTGATATTCTGATAATAATTTTAAACAATATAATTTATTATTATTTGTAATATAATTATTGTATTTATTATGAATAACAATATTTAAAAAATCAATAATATCTTTATATCTTTTACTTAATAAATTATTCATATTAAATAAAATATCAATATTATCAATTATATTATGATTATTTAATAATTCAAAAACTTTATCATTAATATTTTTAATATTATTAATATAATTATTTTTAAAATATTTAAATTTTAATATATTTATTTGATTATAATTAAATAAAGATAAAATATTAATATTTTTACAATTTCTACTTCTTGAAATTTGTTGAAGCATTAAGTAAGAATTAATACTTTTACCTTTATAAATTACATAAATATCTTCATATTCAATTTGTATATCAATTCCATAAGTTATTTTTGGTGAATATATAACACATTTATTATTAAAAGTAATATTACAATTATTTACAAATTCCTTATTATATTTATCTTTTATAATTAATTCAAAATAATTATTTTTATTTTTATATTTATCAATAAAATAATTATAAATTAAATTTGATATTGTAGCGCTATCAGAACATATTAAAATACTTTCATTATTAATTATTTTATTGTTAATATTAAATTTATCAATAAAAGAAATAATATTATTTAAATCATTAAAATCTTTATTATATAAATAATTATTAATAACTTTATTATTACACTTTTTAAATTTATTATAATAAAATAAACTTTTCATATTATTACAATTAAATAATTTATTAACTAATAAATATGTATCTTCACAAAATAAAGCATCACAAAATATAATATAACTACTATTTTTAAATAAATTTATTAAATTATAATAATTATTAGAAATATTATTATTTGTTTTACTTAAAAATCTACTTATAAAACTTTTTATTTCATCTATAATAATAATATCATAATTATTATTTAATATATGTAATTGTTCTAAAGATATATTTAAATTATCATATTTATTATATTCATAATGTTTAATATCTTTATAATTAATAATATTAAATTCTTTTAAATCATTACATAATTTATCACCTAATGAAATTAATGATGAAATACATAATATATTTAAATTTAAATTAACATTAAAATTATTTTGTTTATAATATTCAATATATTTATTATTCCAATAAGATATTAATTTTTTAATAATTGTAGTTTTACCAGTTCCAACAGGAGATATTAAACAAATATTATTATAATTTTTAATATTATCAAAATCATTATCATTAATAAATTCATTATTAACTTCTAAATAATTAAAATTATTATTATTAATAATTTCATCTTTAATATTTAATTTTATTAAATCATTAATTTTAATATTATATTTAAAATTATTACTAATTATATATTTACATTTAAAATTTAATAATTCTTCATTTAATAATTTAATATCAATATTTTTATCTTTTAAAAAATTATATTGTTGTTCTTTAGTTATATTATAATCTTGTTTTATCCAATAAAATAATGATCTAAATGTTTTTTTCTTATACATTTTTTTATAAAATACTTCATTTATTGTAGTTAGAGAATATTCATCATATTTTTTAGATTTTTTTGATAAATTAATACAATAATTATATAAATGATAAGTATGGCATAAACATATTAAATTATACCATTTAGTATAATCATCTAATCTATCATTATTTAATAAATTAAATATTTTATTTAATTCAGTTGTAATATCAATATTTTTAATTTTTTGTATATGACATTTTTTTATTGATTTTATTATTTTTTTATTTTTTATTTTAATATTTTTAGATTTATTATTTTTAGATTTATTATTTTTAGATTTATTATTATTTTTATATGTTTTAATTATATTATTAAATATATCATTATAATTATTTTTAATATTTATTGTTTCATTATACTTAGTTTGCATTGAAGTAATAAATAAATGATGAAATTTATCATTATCATTTAATTTAATTGTTGTTTTATCATAATTAATTAAATAATAATTTGGTTTATGTACTATTTTCATATCAATTAATTTACCTTTTTTAGTTTGTTTATTATATTTATAAATATAATAGGGTTTATTACAATATAATAATCTAAATCCATTATCTATCATATGTTCATCAATTATTTTATTCCAAATAAAATTATTATTAATAGAATTTAATTTTTCAATTAATTTTTTAATAATAAAAATATATTGATATTGATTAACAAATATAAAAGGAAAATATAAATGAATATTTGAATTATTATTAATTTTATTTGACCAAATATATTCATATGGATTTATTATATTATCTTTATTATTATCATTATATTTTAATATATAATTAATATAGTCATTATCAATATTATTAATATTATATTCAAAATAATATTCCATTATCTCCTTTATATATTTTGGTATATCTTTATATAATTTATTAAAATCTATTTCATCTAATGATTTATATTTATTAGTATTTAAATGTTCATTATCATATTTAATATCAACATCAATTACTAATTTAAATATATCACTTTTATTATGTCCATCAATAATCATTGTTGTATTATTACATAAAGGATAATAAAATTGTTTAAATTTTTTAACATCAATATTAGGTATTTTATCTAATTTATTAATATTAGATATAATAAAATTAAACACTTCTATAGTATTATTAAATTGTTTGTATCTAAATATATTCTTTCCACCATATAAACCACATAATCTATAAAAGTTATTTTTTGTATAAGATTTTATATAATCTTTTTCTTCTTGGGTTAATATATAGTTGGTAAAATTTAACATTTTTTAATTTTATATTTAAAAAAAATATAAGAATTTTATATATATTCTATAGAAAATATTTTTATATAAAAAAAACAAATTATTAAAAATATATAATAAATAATATATAAAATGTCATCTAGAAATGATTTTATTATAGATGTAATAAATTTTACATTAAATAGTGATTTATCCTTAATGTATAAAAAAGTTTATTTAAAAAAATATGTTAAACATTATTTAAATGATGATAATAAAGATAATATTATAAATATTATTAAAAATAATAATAATGAAATATATGAATATATTTTTATAGATAATAATGATAAAAACAGTAATAAGTATGTAAAAAAATTAGAATGTAAAAAAAAATATAATGAAGCACATAAAGAAGAATTAAAAGAAAAACGAAAACAATATTATCAAAAACATAGAGAAGAGAAATTACAAAAAGTTAAAGAATATCAATTAAAAAAGAAAGAAATTAATAATCCAAATGAATAATTATTTTATTTAAATAAAATAATTTTATTATATAATCATATATAAACAATGAATAATTATTTAGAAGAATTAATTTCTTCTATTATTTGTTTAATACATATTTTAATTATATTATGTATTTTTATTATTCCTTTTCTTAATTCTAATTATCTATTATTTTTATATTGTTTAATAATTCCAATGATACAAATGCATTGGTTATTAAATGATGATACTTGTGCATTAACTGAATTAGAAAAATTTATAAGAAAAGATAAAGATAAAAATAAATGTTTTACCCAAAAATTATTTGGTCCAATTTATAATTTTAATAATAATAAAAAATATTCTGTATTTTCTTACATTTTATTAAATATTTTATTATCTATTTGTATTAGTAAATTAGTTAGTAAATATGAAAATGGTGAAATTAATGATTTTTGGGATTTATATGAAATTTAATAAATATATAATATTTAAATTGTAATTTATTTAATTAATTAAATAAATTTTTTATTTTTTATTTTTAATACATACATTATTTAAAATATGATTATTAATTTGGATATTTTTTAAATTTTCATTTGAATTTAATAAAATAAATTTCTTTATTTTATTTAAATCTTCTTTTTTATATGAATAATCATTAAAATTAATGACAATATTTTTATATTTAAATGGAACATTTAAATCGAAAATAATTTTTACATTTTTATTAATATTGATTAATTGAATAATTTTATCAATATTAATATTATGAATTATTTTATCTTCTTTTTTTAAATAAGTTATTTGAGAATATGCATAGTCTATAATTGGAATATCATCATAGTTTGTAGGTAAAATAGATTGAGAATAATTTAAATATAATTTATTTATTGACATAAGAAATTTATAATATAATTAATAATTAAAAAATCAATTTTTTAAAATTAATATTAAATTAATGATTTCTGGAATTTATATGATGTTTAAATAGTTTTTAATATTCTTTTGTGTTTTAGTTATAATGATAATATTACAAGAGAATTTATTAATTTTAATTCAAATAAAGAAGATATAGAGCCAATAAAATATTATATACCTCTTAAAAAAATAAATAATAATAAAACAAAACAGAAAATTTCAGAACAATTAAAATTATAATTATTTATTAATAATAATTATTTTATTAAAATAAAATAATATTAATATATAAATATGGGTCAAACAAAAAAATATATTAATTTATTTAATAGTTATTATAAATTAAATGATAATAAATTAAAAACATTAAATTTATTAAAAATAAATAATGAAAAAGAAAATATTGAATTAGAAAATAATAAAATTACAAATAACGAATTAAAGGAATATGTTTATGAATTAACAAATGAAACACCCAATAAACTAATATTACATAAAATTAAACAAATTACATATCATATATTAAATATAACAAAATTATTATTAAATAATAAAATAACACAATTATTATTAAATTTAAATATGGAACCAATTAGTAAATTAACAATAAATATAGGAATAAAAGGTTTAACATATATATTAAATAAAATATTATTATCAAAAATCTTTGAAGAATTAACAGAAGAAGAAAAGAATTTAATATTATCAATAATAAAAGATATAAAATATATTTATAAAAAATCTTGTGAATTATTAAATAAAACAATTATTAATATTATGAATTCTTCTTGTTGTTGTAAATAAATAATTAATATATAATAATGATAAAAAATAATAATATATTTAGAATAAAATATAATAATGATATAAATGAAATTAAATATGATAATAAAGATAAAATAATTATTTGTTATTATTTTATTAAAGAAGATGATAAAATAAATGAACAATTATTAAAATTATGTAATGAAGATAATAATATTATAATATTATTAATAAATATATGTAATTATGAACCAAATTTAAATAATGAAGAAATAATAGATAAAATACCATTTATAAAAATATTTAATGATAAAGAAAATAAATATAATGATAAAATAAATAGTATAATAAATAAATAAAAAAATAATGTTATAATAAAAAAATATATTATTTAAATAATATATTTAAAAATATTAATATACAAACATTAACAAATCTATTTTTTTTATATTTTATTAATAAAAAAATATTATATAAATATATAAAATAATAAAATAATATAAAAATGTCATTGGAATTAGGATTAAAAGAATTTGATGAATTTAAAAATATATTAAATCATACTATTAATGATTTACACTATAATATTAATAATATTAAAGATATACATATAATAGGTGATATACACGGTGATATTACAGTATTATTAGATTTTTTAAAAAAAATAGATTTAGTAAATTGGGAATATTTAAAAAATATACAACCAAATAATATAATTGATCAAGATTATTATTATTATAAATTAGAAAATGATACATATAAAGAAAATATTATTTTTTTAGAAAATAATAGTTATAATTTATATCATCATATGGCTAATGGTCAAGAAAATAAAATTGATATAAAAGATATTGATAAATCTAAAGATTTTACTTTATATATTGGACTAAATAGTTATTATAACATATTTCAAAATAATATAATATATAATGGTGATAATATAGGATATAATAATAATAATATGTATAAAATAACATTTAAATTAAATAATATTAATAAATTAAATAATTCTGCTTTAGTATTTTTAGGTGATATTGTAGATACACATTATTTAAATAAAGATGTATTAGATAAATATTATAATTATAATAGAATAAATGTATATTATGATATGAATGAAGGAACAGTTAAAGAAACAGTTAAAGGAACAGTTAGTAAAGAATTATTATATAATAATGATGTTGGATGTTTTCATATATTATTTATATTAAAAAATATAATTGAATATAATTATGATAAAAATAATAAATTAATAATATTATTTGGTAATCATGAATTAAATGCTACTGTATTAAATTATTTATTTAAAAATGAATCTAGTTATTGGTATTATGCAATTACTGCATATGAAAAAGAAGAATTTCAATTAGAATTTCAAACATTATATAATATTAAAAATAAAATAAGAAAAGATTATATTATAAAAAATTCATCATTATTTAATATAATTGTATCAATTAATCAAAAAATATTATTATCACATAATTTTATTTATCAAATACCATTTAATAATTTGATTACTGTATTAAAAAATAAACAAATTAATATTCCAGATGAAACTAGAATGATAAATATTTTAGAAGTTATATTTAGATATGTATTACATAAAATAAATGAAATTGATAAGTATAGTAAAAGAAATATACCTGAATTAATAATGACATTATATCAATTATTTAATGGTTTGCAACCAAAACAAAAAGTTAGAAATTTATATGGACTACCAGAAATACAAACTAATCCTATTATATGTAATAATAGTTTAAAAGAATTAACAGAATTAAATGAGAATAGTTGTAAATATATAACTCATATAGTAGGACATATGACACAAAAATATGATACAGATTATAGAGATAATTTGAATGAAGATAAAGATATTTCAAATGTTCCTAAAAATAGTTTTGATTATAAACCAAAATATGAAGACAAACAAAATGCTTTAAAACAAAATGCTTTAATGTCATATAATGATTTTTATTTATATTTTATGGATTATCATTTATCTGCATCATTTTATAATTTGGATGAAAATGATAATAATAAATATTATTATTTACATATAATTATTGAATCTGATGATAAGATTAATAGAGAATTTATACAATTTAGAAAAGAACATGAAAAAATAGAACAATATATACCACCAAAAAAGATATTAATATAAATCTACTTCATATTTATCTATATAAGTTTTATATATATGTATTAATAATATTATAAATCTTATTTTATTTTCCTCTTCATCATAATTATCTATTAATTCTTCTTTTAAAAGTGATAAATCATCCACATCAACATATTTATAATTAAAATATAAATATGATATATGAACACAATAATATATATTTGTATCATACATATCATTATAATTAACTTCTTGAAATATATTATTAAATAATTTAAAAATTTCTATTTTTAATATTTTATTATTTAGTAATTCATTAATAAAATTTTTTGCTAAAACTATACTTTTAATATATTTATATAATAAATTTAATTCTTCTTTATGTTTATTTAATAATGTAATTAATTGATTTCTTTTATATATCATTTTTTATTTTTATAAAATTAATAATTATATAATTTAAAATCATTTTTTGATAATATTTATATTTTATCTTTTATTAAAGAAAATGGAATAAATGATTTTTTATAAATTATACTTAATTCATTTAAGAAATTAAATATTTTTCTTATATCACAATTATAATATTTAATAATATAATTTATACTATCTTCTGATATTATTATATTTAAATTATTTAATTTCCATAAACATCTTTCTAATAAATGTTTATTAGGTTTAATATCAATTCTTAATATTGCACATTTTGATATTATTGATTGAATTATATTATTATTATAATTACAAACAAATATATAATGAATATTAGGATACTTAACTTCATCAACAAAATAATTTAATGTATTTTGTGCATCTATTGTTAAACTATCCATTTCATCCATAATTATAATTTTATTATCATAAAATGAACCTGCATTAATATATTCTATAACTTTATTTTTTATAACATCAATCCCTCTATCAACACTAACATCAATTAATAATTTATCAACATCTTTAATATTATTCATAAATGATTGAATAATTGTTGTTTTACCAGTTCCTGGAGGACCATATATTAAAAAATTTAAATTATTATAATGTTTAAAAATAATATTTTTAACATTATCATTAATTAACAAATCATCAATTTGAATATTCATTATTTATTAATATTATTATAATTATATTAATATAATTATAAATAAATCATTTTTTTATTTTTTTATTTTTATTTTATTAATCTATAATAAATACTTTCACCTGATACGTTATGTCTATATATTTTAACTATTTCTCCAACTTTACCACCAATATATCTAACAGCTTTATCCCAATGTGTAATTAATGGTAATTGATTAATTAAAATATTAGGAAAAGATTTTTTAAATTCTTCTTCACTAATAATTACATGTTTTTGGTAATAAGTTGATTTAACATAAATTTCATAAAATTCATCTTTAGTAAAAATATTAATATTCTTTTTATATAATGTATCTTTACTAAAATCATATTTTTCAAAATTTATATCAGATAATATTATTATTCCATTCGTATATTTATAATTATTAATTTTATTAATAAATGTATTTAATTCTTTTTCATTAACATAACCAATTAAGAAATTATTAAATACTTTTATATCTCTATTTTTAATAATATTTAATATATTACTTTTATCTATACCTTTTATATATCTATAATGAATTAATTCTAATATATTATTTGCAATTAATTCATCAATTTCTGATTTAGATAAAAATACTGACATTATTATTTATTATAATATATAAATATTTTTTATATTATTATTTTTCATTTTTTTATTATTTTTATATATAAATATATTTTATTATATAAACATGTCTTATAATAATTATTATATTACTGGTTATTATCCTAATAATGGACATTATAATCATGAAGTTCCAATTAATATTTCTTTAGTTGGAAATGGTAGATATATTAATTGTATTAAATGTGGAAGACAATATTATCACGATAATTTAAGTTATAATTGTCCATTTTATGAACATTTCTGTCCATTCTGTGGATTATATTATAAATATTCTATTTTTAATTAAATAATATTTTTTATTATTAATAATAAAAAAAATAATATTATAAATAAAAATCAATATTATTAATAAAACTTTTATAAGGTAAATTATTTATTACATAAGGTTCATTATTAATAAATATTGTATAAGATAATAATTTATAATTTGTAAAAATAATTTTAAAATTTCTACTTTTATTAATATTAATAAAATTTATTTTACCATTATTTAATAATACATGATTTAATGATAATAAATATAATGAATAATTATTTAATATATTAATATGATGAATTTGAAAATTTATAGATATAGTATTCATAAATAAGGTATTAAAACAACCATCAATATTTAATTGATTAATAATAATTTTATTTTTATTAATTCCATTAAATTGAATAGAAATATTTTTATCATTATTATTCATTAATGTTATATTTAAATTATTAATTGTTAAATCTTTATTAAAAATTATTTTAATAATATTTCTATTATAATTTAATAAATTAATATTAATATTAATATTATCTAATTTAATATTTTCATTTTTAATTACATAAATATTATTTTTATAATATAATAATATATCATTAGTTATATTTATAATCATATTATTATTTGTATATTTTATATTATTTTCATTAATTGAAATATCAAAATTTGTTTTATCATAATTATCAAAAATATAATTAATATTATTAATTAAAATTATTTTATAATCTAAATTATTATATGTTTTAATATCATTACATATTTTAATAAATTCAATAATATTATGCTTTAAAGTAAGTGTATTTATTTCTTCATTATATAAATTATTTACTAATGAATGTAAATAATCAATAATTTCATTTAAATTATGGAAATCAATAAATTTTATTATATCATTTATTGATGGTAAATCATTTAAACTTTTTAATTCTTCATTCATAATATTATATAATTAATTATATAATAAAATATTATTTTTTTAATAAAAAAAATAAAGTAAAAATATTGAAAATATAATTAATTTGATATAATTAATTTGATATTATCAAAAAATCAATTTTTATAACAATATAATATATAAATGATTTATGCACCTATACCAATAAAAGTAATACCACACTGTCCTTTATTAGATGAAGAATATGATGAAAATAATGTATATAATGGTATAATATTAAAAAATAAACTTATTACAAGAACAAAAAGTTTAAAAATAAAAAAGAAGAAAACAATAAAAGGATATGGTATATCAAAAAAATTTACTAATAATTTATTATTTAATAATAAATATATATTATATGTAAATAATAAATTAATGAAAACATCAAAATTATATAAAATAGATAGTAATATATTTATTGATAATAATAAAAAAAAATATTTAATAAAAGAAATAAATAAAAACCAATTTAAAATATATAATATTATTCATAATGTTAATAAAAGAAATTAATTTATTTTAATAAATTAATTTTATCTCCTAAGTTATTATTAGTAATAATTAAAAAAACTAAGAAAAAATAAAGTATTTAAACTTTATTTATGCTTATCATCCTGAGTTTTAACCTTAAAGTTGAACTTATTCAACTTTAACCAAATACCTTTTAAAGAATTCATTGTATTATTGTCAAATTCGATATGTCGATATTGACAAGAATTAACAAAATCAATAAAAGATTTGGCTAAAGTTTGAACTTGTTCATTTGCTTCAATAGTTAAAGCATCAGGTTTCTTAGTTTTTGGTTTATCTGTATTTTGATTTACAGATTTCGATTCAAAAGATTTCTTAAATTGATTTTGTCTTTCATTTTTAGGAATAAAAGATTTCACCTTTTGAACCTTATTATCAATTTCCTTAGGATTAACTTCCTTATTAACGTGTGAGTTCATAATATGAGCTATATAACAAAAAAAACATTGATAATTATAATAAAATAATATCAAATAATATTGATTATCAATTTTTTTATAATTTATAAAAATATTTATTCAGTTAAATTTTGTATATCTAATAAATTTTGTTCATTTATTTTTAATTGTAATTCATTCATATAATCTAATAAATTTTTATTATTATTTTTTATCCAAGTCATAAAATTAAATAATATACTTGTCCATAATCTTATTTCATATGTTATATTATTATCTGTTAAACCAATAACTTTAATATGTGTTAATGTTTTTTCTATTTTAATAATTCTTAATTCTTTAGTTTGTTGTAATATTGATGATATTTCAATTAAATTATGATAATATGGATTAATAATATCAAAAGATATTATATCATTAAAATTATAATAAAATGTAAATCTTCGTCCTTTTTGTAATATTCTATCAAATAACATATTTTTAATTTCATCTGGTAATAATAATTTAGGTTTTATATTAACATTTTGTTCTTTTAATATTTTATTTATTATATAAGTTAATTTTTTAAAATTATCTACACAATCAGAATGCATTTTATTAAAATTTAATGGTGGATAATTATATGCTAAATTTAATGCATCTTGTAAATTATCAAATATTTTTATTTCATAATTTCTTAATTGTATATTAAATAATTCTCCTAATGATACTTCAATAGATGGATTTGTTGTATAATTATTATTAATTAATACTTCATATTTATTATTAATGTTTCTAATTCTATTCATTGTTAAAAATTATGAATTGTTCTTATAAATAATTATAAATTAAACTTATATAAATATTTTGATTAAATATAAATATTTTTTATAATAATGAATTATTCAGAATTAGGAAGTGAATTATTACCAAAATTAAATGAAGTTAATACTTCTAATATTGTTAAAGATAATAATGAAAATAATAATGAAAATAATAATTCAAGTGAAGAATTAAAAGTAAATGTAGTTGATAAATCTTTATTAGATGAAAAACAATTAAATGAAAATAATGATGATAAAAAAGTTTCATTTAATTTAGAAAATAATGAAGAATATGAAATTTCACCTAATGTTAAAAAAAGAAAAAAAAATAATGATATAACAAATTCATTAGGAAAAGATTTAAAGGAGATAAATAATACAATAACTAATAATAATATTATTGAAAAAAAAGAAAATACATTTTTAACAATTATTAAAAATAATTTTCAAACAATTTTATTTATTATATTTTTATTAATTATATTAATTGTTTTTATTAAATATAATAATAAACAAAAAGAAATAATTAAAAATATAACTGAAGAAACAATTAAACAACAAAATAATTTATAATTTAATATTTTTAAAAATATTAAATAAAATAATTATAAATTGTTAATACTATTATAAAGTAATTTTAATCTAAAATCATTTGGATTTTCAATAATTATATTTTCAATTATATTTTTAATTTCATTATAATAAATAGCATTTTTAAATATAGTTTTAATTATATTATGAATATTACCTAAATTATCATTATTTATTTTATCCTCATCAATTGAAAAAATATCTATCAAAATCATATTAATAATTCTACTTAAAGTCAATAATGAAATATTATAAATTTTATTATAATTTATAATATTTGAATAAAAAATATTTGTAAAATCATATAAATGATTATCATTTATTAAATTATTATTATGTAATTGAAATATAAAATATATAATATATTTCATTATATTTTTAAATTTTTCATTATAATCTATTGTAATATCATGTAAAATAAATTCTTTTATTATAAAATCCATAAAATCATTATTAAATTTAAAAATATTATTAATATTTAATTTAAATTTATCAATTATTTGTTTTAAAAATAATACATATGCTAAAGGTATACCAATTGATTTATTTGATGAACTACTATAAATACATATATTATTTAATACTCTATAACCTAATTGTTCTTCAATAATTTTAATAGCTTCATTTTTATCAATAGCATTATTAATAATATCAGTAATAATATCAAATCTATATTGAATATCTTTTTCATTTATAACATTATCAGTTGATATTAAATTAACAATAAAGCAAATCTTTTTTTCAATAGGATTATTTTTATTATATTTTTGTAATAATTGTGTCATATTACATTTTGTTAATGATTTATTATCATCTAATTTAATATCTTCATTATTAAATTTTTGTTTAAAAATTTCTTTATATATTTCTCTAGTTTCTTGTAAACATTGATTATTTCTAAAATCAATCAAATCATAAATATGAATTTGATTTGTATATATAAATGGTTGTATAATATTATTTAATTGATTATTTTTTTCTAATATTTTATTATTATTAAGAATATCATTATTAAATTTATTTATTTGTTCAGGTATTTTAGAACATTCATAATTAGAAAAATATTTATTAAATAATGACATTAAATTAATATCAAAAAAAAGGCTATATATATTTAATATAAAAAAAATATAATCAAAAATTCAATTTTTTAAATTTATATTTTTTTAAATACATAATATCTATTTAAAAATGATATCTTTTTACATTCATTATTTATTTCATTATCTTCATAATATTTTGATAATTTATTTTGTAAATATTCTTTCATAGCTGGTTTAGTTTCTACTTCTTTAATTGTATTTACATATTCTTTCATATTTTCATACATTTCTTTAAATGTTCCTGTTTCTATTAAATTTAATCCATTTTCTTTCATTTTATTAATTAAATATGTTTTATCAACTAAATATTCTATTGCTGTTATACCACCTTCTCCAACCATAACATCAATCGCATTACCACATTTAAAAATAATTTTATTATTATTTTTTATAACTTTATCTTTATCATTAATATTATATTTCTTTTCAATACTATGTATTGGTGTTTTAATTCCATTAATATCTGCATAATTTATTACTTTATTTTCATTACCTAAAAATTTATGAACTTTTTGAGCATCAAAACATGTAATTAATACATATCCATTTGGTTTTAATAATTTATTAATATTATTAATTGCTGTTTGTAATGTTTTTTCACTTTCTAAGAAATAATGAAATGAAAATTGACAACTTATTACATCATAATCTTGTTTAAAATATAATCTCATTTTATCAATATTTTCTTTTGTTTTATCCATTCCACAATTTATTTGACTTTCTACATCTAAATCTACACTAAAATTAGATTGAAAGAAATCCATTAATGGAACATGTGGTTTTGTTTTCTTCATTACATTATATCTACTTAATGCACCATTAGTTGAATATATACCATTATAATCAATATCCATACAAATAGCTTTATTAACATTTGCATTATAATATTTATAAATATCTCCACCTAAACCAATTGATGAATCAAATATATTCATTTTAACAGGATTAGGTTTACAATATGAATTAATTAATTGTGTTTTAATTGCATTATGAAAATCTGCTTTAGGTTGAACAACTTTTTTAATATCTTCATTAACATTATAATATTGTTCTGATTTATCTGTTTTAATATCACTAATTAAATTATTTAATATATCTCTTGTTTTTCTATATGAATCTTCTAATGATAATTTTATTATATGATCAAATGTAATTGGATATTTTATACTATCCCATATATTAGATGCAACATTTTCATTATTACCATATTTTGTATGATATTTTATAACATTCTCTGTTTTATCATATCTTGTTCTAATCGGTTTCCATCTAAAATATTTATTTTGTTCATTATTATCATAGATAAATTCTACAACTGTTTTATCATATATTATATTTCCTTCTCTATCTTTTACATATCCTTTTTCATCAACTGGTAAATATACAACATGAATATCATTATTTGGATTATTATTTGTTGGATTAAAAAATATTGGAACTTCAATATTATTTTTTTTATCTACACTTCCAACATATAAATTACATATTTTATATTTTATAATATTAGTATTATCATCATTATTTTCTTTTGTTTCATCAAAATTATCTTCTTCATTTAATTTAATTTTATCATATATTGTATTAATTTTATTTGTTATTTTATCTTTTACAAATTGAATATAAAAATCTATTGAATTTTGATTTGCTGGTTTCCATTTGTAAATATTAAATTTTATGTTTTTACTTATTATTTCATATTCTTGATTTAATGGTTGATATACTATACCATCTAAATGATATGGATATTTATTATTACTTATTAATTCATTATAAATATCCCAATATAATTTAGTATAACAATAAATTTCATAATTAGTTATACCATATACTGGAATAAATAATTTAGGTCGCATAATAAACTTTTTATTATTATTTTTATCATAAATATCTTTCATTAAATTTTCTGTAAAACTTCTTAATTGTTTATCATAATATTCTATATTCTTATTTATATTATTATAATTATTATGTTCAATCTTTTTATAATCTTTATTAAATATTTTCATAAATTCATTTATATATTCTAATCTTTTTAATAATAATGGTTCTCGTCTTTTATCTTCTCCACAATAAAATAAACAATCAAAACCCATAAATAGATATTTATTTAATTTTGGAATAAATAATAATTCTCCATCAAATATACATTCATTGTATTTTTTATCTATGGTTATTCCAACATCTTTTATATGAAAATATTGAGATATAATATATATTTTATTATTTGTTGTTAATAAAAAACTATGTTCTCCATCTGCTTTATCTGTTATTGCATATTTATTTTCTATAATATCTAAATGTCTAATTTCTAATGATGAAACATTCATACTATCAATTCTAATTGGAATATTATCATCATTTTTATTAAATAATTTTTTATAAGTTGATATAACATTATTAATATCAGATTGGGTAATAATATAATTAGATTGTTGAATTATTTTTAATAATAATGAAATATATTTATTTAATTCTTTATTTGTTTTATCATCAATATTATCATTTAATAATTCTATTTCTAATTCATAATTTGATGGTTTATTATCAAAATCAAAAATATTATTATCCTTAATTGTAACAAGGGGATAAATCCCCTTCTTAGCCTCAATTTCATTGAGGGTAATAGTTTGTGTTAATTCTATTTTAATTGTATCTAATATTAATGAATGTCTTATTTTTTGTCTTGATGATATTCTAAAATTATTATCTGCTTTAATTACATTAATTAATTTATTAATATCAGATTTATCAGTAATAGTTTCTTCTATATTACATCTAAATCTAATATTAAAATCATCAATATCAATAACATCTTTTTTATTATTTCTATTTTTTCTAATAATATTAAAATTAGAATTTTTATCATCATTATTTAATATTTTATTCAAAAAACTAAGATAAATATTTTTTGATTTAATATTTTTAAAATTTTCTATACAAGAATTTAAATATTTATTATCAAATTCTATTCTATAATTATTTAATTCATCTTCATTATGTAAATTACTATAAGAAAGATTAATTGTTTTTGTTGTTAATAAATCTTTTTTTAATATTTTTTTTAATGTATTTAAATATCTAACTAATTTTAAATATATTTCATAATTTATTTCTTGTTTATTTTTATTTATATCAAATTCCTTTTCTATTTCAATATTTTTATCTTTCTTTTTACTTTTTATAATATCATTGATTGATTTAATTAATGATGAATTTATTATTTCCATTTGTTTAATCACTTATATTATAATAATATATATTAATATTATTTATTCAGTTTTTTATATTATAATAATTCATAAAAATATTATATAAAAAATATTGATTATCATATATATAATTAAATATGTCAATTATAACTTTAAATAAAACTAATTCTAAATCTATTGATTTATTAGAAGATAATAGATATAAATTATTATTAGGATATAATAATTATTATATTGATAATATTGCAAAATATAAAGATGCAGTTAAACAATTTAAAGATAATTTAAAAGTTTATAATGTTATAAATCCTTATTATTATAAAATAATTAAAGATAAAGATGATAAATTTATTGATATTCAAACAGCTTTTAATAATAAATATAAAGTTTTATTAAATAAATCAGAATATTTTAAAGTTTATGAATTAATAAAATATTATAAATTAAATAATATAACTTATTTGGATGATATTACAGATAAAATTTGTTCTATTTTAAAATTAAAATGTAATAAAATTAATATTAATGAGAAAACAATAAAAGGAGATATTTTATTATATTCATTAAAAGAAAAAAATTATGATTTTATTTATAATAATTGTAATAATTTTAATACTATTATTATTAAATTTAAACAAGAAGAATTATTAAATATTAATAATATTCATTTAATTAATGATTTAGTTATTAATTCTAATTCTTCTAATATTTATATTCCTAAAACTTCTAATATTTTTATTAATGATAAATATTTTATATTTAACAAAATTAATAATGTTAAAAAATCTTTAAATATTAATAAATCTTTATTAAAACAATTAATCGAATTAAATAATTCTAATATTGCTTTACAAACATTTAATATTAATATTTGTTGTCAATATATTAGTAATCAAAATTATTATGGTGAAGAATATAAAGAATATTTAGAAAAACAAAAAAATTCTCATACTAAATGGATTAAAGAATTTATTTAATTTTTAAATACAAAAATATATAATAAAAATGATATTAATAGTATAATTAATAATATTGAACAAAATATTATATTTATTTTATGATTTTTTATAAAATTTATTATTTTATAATAATAAATTTTTAATTTATTATTTTTAGTTTTATTATTAATAAGTTTTATACTTTCATTATTTTCTTCTAGGTTTATTTTTTCTATTATTATATTACTTTCATTTAATAAATTATCGTAATATGGGCTGACTTTATTTTCTATAAAATACAATGATGTCATTTTTAAAAAATTGATTATATAAAATCATTATAATTAATAAATTATAATAATTAATTATTTTTTTTTCTTTTTTTGTTCTTTTTTATAAAAAAAAATATTTTTTAAGTATTATATAATGACTTATCATAGCAACTTTTTATCATATTCTGATGGTTTTGATTATTCTTCTACAAATGATGCAAGAAATGCTTTTTCAAATTCTATATCATTTTTAATAAGAAAACCAAACCATACATATAATACAAATAATACAACAAAAAATAATACAACATTTTATTGTTAAAAAAATATTTTTTAACAATAAACTTTTTAAATAAAAAAACTTTTTTAATATAATATATTTAATATATTTAAATATATTAAATAAATAAAAAAAATAATATATTTTTATTTAATTAATTAAAAATATATTAAAAATATCAGTATTACATTTATCATAATATTTATTGAATAAATCAATAAATTTATTTAGTTCTTTTTTATCTTTTTCTGGTATTTCATTATATTTAATATTATGAATTGTTTTATTTTTAATATCTTCTTTTTCTAATTCATCATTATATTCCATACTTTTATATAAAATATATAAATATTGAAATAATTCAGGAATTTCTTTAACATTATCATTTATTAATTTATAATAAACCTTTTTATTTTCAATATAAATTTTATATTGTTCAATATATTTACTTTCATTTAATTCTTTTTCTTCTTTTAATGTTTTCTTTAAAAAATCTTCTTCACTTTGTTTTAATGATTTAATTTTTTCTTCTATTTTTTTTAATTCATCCATAATATATTTCTTTTCTTCTTTAGTTGTTGTTTCATCTTGTAATACTTCAATTAAATTATTAATTTTTTTAGTATATTTTTGTAATTGTATTTCTGGTTGTTTATTTGTAATTGGTTGATACATTTTATTAATTTTACAAAAATTGAATTTATTTTATATATTTTATATATTATAATTAATTTAAAATATATAATTAAAATTCACATAATGAGTTTATTTGATATTGAACAAAATATTACTGAATATAGAGATAATATTAAAGATAATATACAAATTGATAATGAAGAATTTCAAAAAATAATGTTATGTATATCTAATATTATTAATATTTCATATGATATTCAATTAAAATATGCTAAAATTGGTGATATGAAGAATGAAATTATTAAATATGATGAAAAAAATCAAATTGAAGAAATTTTATCAGATGATGATAATGTTAAAAATAAAAAGAAAAAAGAAAATAATGAAGATGAAGATGAAGAAGAAGAAAAACCTAAAGTTAAACCTAGACAAACTAAGCGAAATATTAAAAAGGTAAAAGAAGAAATTAAAGAAGAAGATGATGATGAAGAAGAAAAACCTAAAAAGAAAGCACCTATTAGAAAAGCACCAGCTAAAAAAACTTCTATAAGAAAAGCACCAGTTAAAAAAAATAAGAAAAAAGAAGAAAGTGAAGAAGAAGATAATAGTTCTGATTCAGAATAATTATCCTGATTCAGAATAATTATTTTTAACTAATTAAAAAAAATTAAAAAAAATGATTTTTTTATTATAATATATTTTAATATATTATATATAAAATATGGTTAAAATTACTTTAGAATTATTTACTAAAAACCCTTTTCAATATATTGATAAAATATCTAATAAAAAATTATGTGAATTTATTCGATATTATGCAGATAATTATTATAATGAATTAGATATTTTAATTTCTGATGAAATATTTGATAAATTAGTTGATATATTAAAACAAAGAGATCCAAATAATGCATATTTTAATACTATTGGTGCACCAATTAAAAATGATGAAGTTGTTTTACCTTTTCCTATGTTTTCACAAAATAAAGGTCATCCACCTAATGAAAGTAAAACAACATCAGATAATATATTAAATTGGGTTAAAAATCATAATTCTAATGATTATTATATTTCTGATAAATTGGATGGTATGAGTGCTATGTTATATAATAAAAATTTATATAAACGAGGTAATGGATTAAAAGGACAAAATATTAATTATTTATTAGATTATATTAATTTTGGTAATAAGGGGATTAATCCCCTTCTTAGCCTCGGAGAATCCGAGGGTAATATTGATTATAATAAATTAAATAATTATGCAATTAGAGGTGAATTAATTATTAGTAAAAATAATTTTAATAAAATAAAAAATGAATTTAAAAATGCAAGAAATGCAATTAGTGGAATTATTAATAATAAAAATCCAGAAAAAAGATTAATGAAATATGTTGATTTTATTGCATATAATATTATTAGTCCGATTATGACACAAAAAGAACAATATAATAAATTAAAAGAATTAGGTTTTAATGTTGTTTACAATAAACATTATAAAAATATTGATGTTGATGAATTAAAAAAATTAACTGATGAAAGGAAAAATAATGGTGAATATGAAATTGATGGTTTGGTTATTGTTGATAATAAATCTAGTTATGAAATAAGAAAAAATAAATTAGAAAGTGAAAACCAAAACCCTTCTTATTCTATTGCATTTAAATATTTACATTCTAATAATATTATTCAAGTTGAAGTATTAAATGTTGAATGGAATGTTTCTAGATATAATTATTTAAAACCTAGAATTAATATTAAACCAATTGAATTAATGGGTTCTACTATTCAATATGCTACTGGTCATAATGCTAAATTTATTATTGATAATAAAATTAATAAAGGTTCTATTATTGAAATAACAAAAAGTGGTGAAGTTATTCCTAAAGTTATTAATGTTATTAAACCATCTAAAGAACCAAGTTATCCAAATGTAAAATGTCATTGGAATAAAACAAAAGTTGATTTAATATTAGATAATGAAGAAGAAAATGATAATAAAACATTACAACAATTAGTATTTTCATTACAAAATTTAAATGTTAAATGGATTAGTGAAGAATTTTGTAAAACATTAATTAAAAATAATTATAAAACTTTATTAGATTTATTTGAAATAAAAGATAATGAATGGAAAGAATTATTTGGTAATGTTCAAGGTATTAAAATGAAAAATTCATTATATGATAATGTTAGTAAAGCATCATTAAATGAATTAATGGCATCTAGTGGTTGTTTTGATAGAGGATTAGGTAATAAAAATTTAAAATTAATAACAGATGAAATAGATATATTAAATGATAAAATAACTTATGATAAAATTATTAATATAAAAGGTATTGGTGAAAATTATGCAAATAATTTTATTGAAAATATTAATGATTTTAAAACTTGGAATAATAAATTAAATAAATATATTAAAATAGAAATTAAAACTATTGAAAAACAAAGTGATAAATTTCAAAATTATAATATTGTTTTAACTGGTTTTAGAGATAAAAATATTGAAGAATTTATTATATCTAATGGTGGTAAATGTACATCATCAGTATCTAAAAATACTAATATATTAATTGTTGCTGATTATTCAGATAAACATACAAGTTCTGCTAAATTTTTAAAAGCTAAAGAATTAAATGTTAAAATTTATTCTAAAGATGAATTTATTAAAGAATTTATTAATTGAATAATTATTTTATTTAAATAAAATAATAATTATGAAATTTTATGAATTTTTAATTTCTGGATAAAAAACTAATTTATCAATAATAAATTTATTATCAATATTAACAAATGAATTATTTATTTTTTTAATACTTCCAATAATGTATAAATCTTTATGATCATATACTATACCAGTATTTTTATTCAACCAATATTTATTTGTTTCTTTAGATAATTTACCTTTATTTTGTTCAACATAACATTCTATTTCAATTAATTCTTCATCTTTTGCAATAGAATTAGATGAATTCATACCATTATCAATTAAAATATCATCTAATATATTTAATTTATATGCTTGAGTAATTTGAGAATTTAATAATTCATTTTCATTAAAATTAAAACATTTAATTTTATCTTTATCTGGTAAAAATCTATTATTAGCTTCTTTATTTAATTCACAATCTACAGCTGCAGCTTTTATTGCATTTAAAAATGATTGGGTTATTTTTTTCTTTTTATTTGCTATTTCTTGAATTAATACATCTGCTGTTTTATATTCATTACATACTGATTTATATCTAAAAATATCAACATGTCTTTCTTCCATTTTTAAATATTTATGAGAACAAAAACGAATACCTCTTGCCATAACTTGATCAATTCTATTTTCATTCCAATAAGGTTCAGTAATATGGGTTTGTCTAATATGATTTAATGAAATACCTTCTGTGCCTGCACCAGAAATAAGAACAATTTTAATATCTTTACCATAAATATTTTCTTTATTACTTTCTAATTCAACATTTTTAGATCGTTCTTCTTGTGATTGCTCACCAGTAAATTCTACAAATCTTTTAAAATCATATTTATCACTATTTGCTTTTTTATCTGCATTATCTATAAAACCAAATTGTTCTAAATATATTTTCATTATTTCAAAACCTTCCATAGAGACATAATTTGAATAAATAATTACTGGACCTGGTGATTGTAATATTGATAAACAAATTACACAATATTTAGCTGAACAATCATATAAACCTTTTAATAATGAACTACATTTATTATTATTTAAAACATATTCTTTTAATACTTCATTAGTTTTATTAATTGATTTAATATTTTTTAATAAATAATCTATATCATTTTGAATATTATTATTTTTATCATTATCTTTTAAATCATCTAAATATTGTTTAAATGCATTAATATAATTCTTTTTGGCTTTTTCAAAACCAACTTCTCTAAATTTATTTTTATCAATATTCTTTTCACCTTTATTAATTAATTCATTTAATTCATTGTCAGTTAAATTAAAATCAGTTAATTTAGGTCTTTTATCTCCACTAATTCCATATTTAGTAGGAAAAGCAAAATTACAAGACATACGAGAAAATGCCATATAATTTTCATTTTCATAATTATATTTATTACTTGTTCTTTCTTCTTCTGTAAAATGTTTATTAATAATTTTTTGATATTTAGGTAATTCAACATCAATATTATATATTGTTTTAGATGCAAAAATAGATGGATCAGGATTATCATAAAATGATGTTAAACCTAAAATTCTTCTTTGAAAAGTATTTAAATGATTATATTGAATTTCTTGAGTATTTTCATCAATAAATAATTTGTTAAATTCATTTTCTGATATATCAAATATTCCAGGTCTTAATAAATTATAAATTAACGCTAATTCATAAATTTTATTAACAATAGGTGTACCAGTAATTAAAATAATTCTAGTTTTTGGGTCTTCTCTTTTTCTTTGTAAAATATCATCATAAATATGTTTAGCTTTTTGTGCTGTTTCAGATTGTAAATTATTATAAACATTATTAAAAAAGTTATGGGCTTCATCAATAATAAATAAATTATTTTTATTCATATCACATTCTTTTAATGTATCATCATATTTTTTATCTGCAATTGGTGAATTATATGATACAAATTTTATATTATTCCTTTTATGTTCATAATTATCTTCAGTTAACCATTGTTTTAATTCTTTATTATCATTAGTTCCTGCCCAAGTTGATTTAATTAATGATGCAGGTAATAATATTATAACATTCCAATTTGGATTATATTTATATAAATTATTATAAACATTAATAGCAGTTGCTGTTTTACCAGAACCCATACCATGATATAATAAAATAGAATTATAAGGAGAATTATAATCCATAAATTTACTTAAAAAAATTTGATAATTTCTTAAATTACGTTTTTCATCTTTATTTTGTTGAATACAACCATCAATATCTTTTTCTATATCAGATATTTTAGGAATTTTATATTTTTTAAAATTATGAACAATCCAAGAAGGAAATAATTTACCATTTTGTAATAAATTAGGATATTTTTGATTTATATCTATATTATAACTCATTTAATTATGTATTTATTTTGTTTATTTATAATATATATTTATATATTATTTATAAAAATAATATATTTTTATTCATTCTCATATATTAAATAATGAGCATATAGTTCACTACCTGATTCTAAATATATTCTATATTTAAATTGATGATTAACTGGCATTTTATTTTTTGATACACATACAAAATGTCCACCAACTAAAACTTCACGTTCTTTATGAGTATATATTACTGATTTTAATTTATATCCAAATGGTGAATATGAAATTATATTATTATTATCATTTGATATATTATTAATTATATTTAATGGATAACTTATAATATTTATTATTATAACATTATTAATATGAAAAATATGATAATTATTATTTATATAACTATTTAAATAATTATTATAATTTATTATTTCATTTAATTTAAAATCAATATCTATTAATAATATTGGTGATATACCAATATAATTTTCTATTATATTATTTTCATATTTATAATACATAATACCAAATTTATTTAAATATGATATAATATTTATATCTCCAATATTTGTATCATAATTATTTTCTATTATCCTATCATATAAATATTGTATAATATTATGATATCTTGCATTATGGTTTTCATAAAATGCTATTAATAAATCTTTTAAACGATTATCTGATAATATAGGTATTGTTTTTAAAAATTCTTTTATTATATCTTCATTATCATTAATAATATTATATTCATTTATATTTTTTAAATATTTATATTCATATAATATATGAAATATATAACTAAATGTCATTGAAATAATTCCATACTCTACATTTTCACCAACTTTTCGTCCATTATTATTAGATTCTTTTGTTAAAAATGAAGCCATATTACATATTTTTTTATCATATTGATATTCATTATTTTCAATATATCTATCATTTATTGAATTATATGTTATACCACCTTTATTACTTACTATAACAATATCATTAATAAAATTTGTATTAAATGATCTATTTAATTGATTATATAAATTTAATGATACTAATGCATCACATATTGATTTAAAAAAACAATTATTAGAAAAATGATTATCTATACATTTATTATTATTAATATCATTATATTCAGTTTGTAATAAACTTATATCATTTCTTATTATATTATTAATTGTATCATTATTTATACTTTCTCCTATATTTAGCACAACCATTATTTTATTTTATATATTTAAATATATAAATATATTATATTAAAAAAAATAAAATATTTAATTCTTTAATTCTTTAATTATTTGAACTCTTGTTTTCTTTTTCTTATTTGTATCATCTGTATAAATTGATATATTTTGTTTTATTAATAATTCTTGTAATTGAGCTAATTTTAATGTTTTTAAATATTTTTCATCATATGATTCTAATATAACATTATTAACAGCTTGTTCAGTTGATAAATCTATATCTTTTTTAAATTTATATTCTTTAATTTCTTCTTCATTATTATTTTCTTCAATATTATTTTCTTTTATTTCTTCAATTATATTCTCATTATTATTTAATTCTTCATTATTATTTAATTTTTCATTATTATTTAATTCTTCATTATTATTTAATTTTTCATCATTATTTATTTTTTTATTATTTAATTCTTCATTATTCAATTCTTCATCATTATTTAATTCTTCAGTTGTTAAACTAATTGATGAAGAATAAATTTTTGATTTTTTACTTGTTCTTTTAATAACTGGTAATGTTAAATATTCATAAATAATTTTTAAATCATCATCATAACCATATTTTAATAAATCTTCATTTTTAATTGTAATATCTTTTATTGGTGAATCATTCTTCATAGTTAAAACATTATAAACACCAATTGTATTATTTGTAAGAAAATTATTAAATTCATTTATATCTTTATAAAAAATAAATTTATCATTAATTGTAATTGGTAAATATGTTTTATCTTCAAAATGCCATAATATAATTGATGGTTTATTTTCATTAAATAATTTATTCATTGTATATAACATAACTTTACAATCATTTTCAATTATAAAAATATTAACATTTAAATAATTTGCATAAAAATTAATCATATAATTCGAATAATCATCTTTATAAATAATATTTTGTTTAAATGTTCTTGCTTGAGCTTTCATATTTGGATCAAAAAATCGTTTTGATGACCCATTACGAGATTTAATAATTGTAATAATTGCATTAATATAATTATTTATATTATTCATTTGTTGTATAATTGATAATTCTCTAAATTCATCAATTAAAGCATTCATTATAGATAATAAAATCATTTTATTATAATTATTTAAAAAATCAGTATTTTGTAAATATTCAACACAAATATTAATTTTATAAATTTTAATAATATCATCATTTTTAAATAATTTGAAACATTTTGCAATCATATTATCCATAGGAGATAATTTTTTTTTATTAATTTGAATATTATTTTGTTCTTTAATATTTTGAATATATTTAAAAATATCTTCTAAAGTTAAATTATTTGTCATATTAATTTTTAATATATATAAATATATTAATTATTAAATATTATTTTTTCATTTTTTTACACATACAATGATATATATTTTTTAATACATTTGGGTCATTTCCATCAACTTTTATATATTTAAATGGATATTCAAATATTTCAGGTTCATTATTTAATAAATTTATAACATAATATTTTTCTTTATTATCTATTGTTTTTATATCATATATGTAATAAAGATATTTGTTATAATTATTAAAAAAATAATCATATTTTTTTAATGGTTCATTTATATTAAATTTTAAAAATTCATCATAATCTTTATGGGATTTATCTTGGAATAATTCTGGACTATCTTTTGTTGGAATTAAATTTATTATATTTGATTTATCATTATTCATTATTAAAAATTGATTTTTTAATATATATATTTATATATTAAATTTTTATTATATAAATTATGAATTATATATTTAAAAATATTATAAATGATGATTTTAAAAATTTATTAATTAAAATTCAAATGTTAATTAATAAAGATTCTTATAAATATTTTAATGATTTTATTGATATTATTTTAAATGATTATTATTTTTCTTATAATGATGTTAATGATTATTCTAATTTTATTTTTAATAAAATTAAAAAAAATTTTGATAATACTTTTATTTCATTTTATAATATTGATATTGATTTAAATGATATATATTATATTAATAAATATTGTCCTTGGTTAAATAATAATAAACAATCTTGTAATTATTATATTACAAAAAATACAATATCTGATATTATTAAATTATTATTATTTTATTTTAAACTTTATAAAGAATTAAATGTATTTTATTATTTTAATAATATTTTTTTTGATGATAAATTTTTTAAATCACTTAAAAAAATTTATTATTATTTTTTAATTTTTAATTTTACTAAAATAAATTTTCAATCTTATTTATTATGGATTATTAATAATAATTCTAATAATTTTAATAATATTAATCCTTTTGATTGTTTTTATCAATTATTTAATAATTTTAAATTTAATAATATTATATTTATCATGAAAAATATTTATAATGAATTAAATTTAATTATTCCTAAATCTTTACAAAATAATATTTTTAAAGATAATATTATTATTGATAATATTAATAAAATTATGATTAATAATATTAAATTTGATATTCGATTAGAATTAATTTTAAATAATATTTCGAATAATATTAAAGTTAATTATAATATTTATCAATTTGATTTATTAAAAAAATATTATTCTTTAGAATATATTATTAATAATACTTTGGATTATAATATTTATTCACCTATTATTATAAATAATAATAATAATAATGATTTTAATAATAATGATTTTGATAATTATAATAATTTTAATAATAATAATATTTTTTAAAATAATTTAATTATTATTTTATTTAAATAAAATAATTTTATATTATTATTAATTAATTATTAATATTAAGGTGTAAAAGTATATCCACAATTACAACATGATATAATTGTTGTTAAATTTTCATCTAAACTTCTTGTTGCAACAACTTTAGATACACATTTTTTTTGATGACATCTTTTACAAATATAAACATCAGAATATTCTATTCTATTATATTTTTCATTTCTTTTATTAATTTTATTAATAATATCTGTATAATATTCTGGCATTAATTCATATATTTCTAATCTAGGGATTAATTCATAATCAATATTCAATTTTAATAAATCTTTATTTATATTTAATAATGAATTTAATTTATAATTATAAATATTTGGAAATAAATTATCTAAATGTTTATTTAATACATAATCAACAGAATAATTATATATTCCCTTTTCTATTAATATACTTATTTCATAATTATGTATTTTATTATATAATTTCATAATTGCATCATAATGATTAACTTGATTATAAAATATATTTCTTTCTAATATTGTTGTAATATCCATTATATTTTATATTATATAATAATATTAATATTATTAAAAAATCATTTTTTTAATTTATTTAACTTTTTTTGTTGCATAATAGATTGATTAATTGTTAATGATGGTTTATGTTTTGGTTTTACTTCTTCTTTTGAATTATTTATTTTAGTATGATTATTTTTAACTGTTTTATTAATTGGTTTATTAACTGGTTTATTATTTATAGGTTTATTATTATTTTTATTATTTTTATTATTAGTATTAGTTTTATTAATAGTATTTTTTATATTCTTATTATCATTTTTATTATTTATATTATTATTAAAAATATCATCTTCATCATCATCATCACCATATTTAATTGATAATATTTTAAAATTATTTTTTCTTAATTTTCTAAGAATATTATTTTTCTTTTCTTCGCTTATTCCTAACATATTTCATATAAATTAATTATATATAAAATTTTATATAAAAAAATAACATATGAATAATAATCAAAAAAAAATTTTTATAGATAATATTAAAAAATATCTAAATACAATTAATGCTTATTTTATTATTTTAGAAAGAGATGATAATTATGAAATTAATTTATCTTATATACAAAAACAAAAATGTATAATTTATTATAAATTTAAAATATCTAATAATAATAATATTTATATTTTATTTAATCATAATGATATTAGATATAATAAATTATATGATATTTATAATGAAAGTAAATAATATTTTATTTAAATAAAATATTAATTATAAATTTAATTATAAATCATCAATCTTTTCATTTTTAGGATTAATAAATCTTCCTGAAATATTACTATAAATTTTAGGTAATTCTTTTAACATAACTTTATTAGGAACATATTTAAATCCAATATAATTACGTATTTTCTTTCTTTGTTCTGTTGGATCAATTGGAACACCAGAACAAGTTAAAACGAAATGTTGGAAAAATGTATCATCTAATATTGTTTTTTTATGTTCTTTTAAATATTTTACTTTCATAAATAACATATTTTGTAATAATTTAAAATAAATACTATTTATTTTAATTTTATTTTCTGGTGAAGGTGAACCAGAACAATCTTTATTAAACATTTTATTATATACATTTTCAATCATAAACCACATTAAATTAGTTGTAAAACTAGCATATTTAATTCCTTTTAATTCTTTATATTGAATACAAATATTATTATTACCAAAAATATTTATAATTAATTCATCATCTAAATATATTTCACAAGAAAAATCCCAAAATTGGAAAAAAGGATATTTTTCTTTTTTTGTAATTCTATTTTTGTATTTTTTCTTTAATAAATCATAAATATATTGTGTATCAATTAAATAATTAGATGTAATTAATGTATAATATTTTAATGGTATTTTATCTTCTGATTTTAATGTTAATTCAACATATTTATTATAACAATCTAATCCAACTGATATTAATGTATCTGATTTTTTTAATTCTTCTTTTATAATATCTTTTATTTCTTTATTTATTTTATTATTTTTATTACTTTCTATTTTACTATATTTTGGTTCTAATGGATAATATTGTTGCATTATATTAAATCTGTCAAAATGTTTTTCCCATCTAAAAGATGATGATATTAATGGGTCACTAAATACACGCATAAAATCTATATATGCAAAATATGGGTCAATAATTCTAAAACCATCTACTGTATATGTATTTAAATTATCTAATATATATTTTGGTACATATGATAAATCACATAAACCTAAATTACCATATTTAATAGTATATGTTTCAACATGAATTGCTTCTTGAGCTAATACATTTTTATAACCAGCTTTATAAATTAAATTACAAATATTTATTGCATCTTGAACTGGTGAAGATGAATATGTATCAAAATCTTTTATTTCATTTTCATCATAAAAACAACCTTTAGGGTCAATTCTTTTTACTGCTAAATTTTGTGCATTACCACCATATACAATCATATTATTATCTTTAATATATTGTGTAATAATTTCCATTATTTTAATTTTATCTTCTCTTGTTGGTTTAATAATTTCATCTGAAATAGTTGAAGATATTTTTTGTAAATCTTCAAGATTTTTTAAAAATAATTTTTGTTCTGTTTTTGAAAACATTTTATTATTATTTTTATAATATTATTTATATATATTCTTTTTATATAAAATTTTTATTTATTAAATATTTGAAATGTTTAATTTAAATGTTACTAGAAATCAAATGAAATTACATCATACTTTTAATATTATTAAATTTTTATTTTATTTTAATATTTTTTCTTTATCTTTTTATTTTACTTATTATTTAATTGATAAATTCAAAAAATATTCTTCTTTACAATTTAATAAATTTATTAATAATGATTATTCTTCTATTACTATTTATAATGATTTTTTAAATGTTTATAATCATTTTTATGGATTACAATATATTATTTTATTTATTATTTTAAATTTAATTATTATTAATTTTATTAATAAAAGTTATAAATATCATAATAAAATATTACATAAATTAGATTATCCTACTTATGATGAATTAAAAAAAGAAGGAACAATTGATAATATTAATAAATGTGATGAAGAAAAAGAGAAAATTATTGATGAATATATCAATAATAATAATAATGAAAATGTTGATAAAGAAAATAAAGAATATACTAATAAAAAAATAAATAATCATAAAAAAATAAATAATAATAAAAAAATAAATAATAATAAAAAAATAAATAATCAAAAATTTAACAAATTAAAATATAAATATAATCCTAATGCAAAAGAATTTAAACCTAAATATAATAAAAAATATGATGAGATATTATTAAATGAAGATAAAATAATAAATAATGATGATAATAATAATTATAATAATAATTATAATATTAAAATAATATTAAATAAAGATAAATTAAAATATGATGATGATATATTTAATAATATATTTGATAATATTTTATTAAATATTGATAATAAATTAAATGATTTTTATTAAATATGAAAAACAATAATATTATTTTATTTAAATAAAATAATATAATAATAACTAATATAAATAATGAGTTTATCAATTAAAGATATTATTAATATAATAAATAATTATACAAATTATTTATTTTATATTGGTCAAACTGATAATCCTGAAAGAAGATTAAGAGAACATTTTAAACATAAAAAAGTTGTTATATTAATTCCTTTATATAAAGATAATAAAAGTGTTATAGATGTTTATGAACAACAATTAATTAAAGAATTTTCTAATAATGAAAATAATATGAATTTAATGATTAATAATATACCTAAATCTATGAATAATGAAAATAATAATGATAATGAAGATAATGAAATGAAAAACCAATATGTTTATATTGCATTTAAAGATTATAATGTATTAAATGATTTAGATGATGATTTAAAAGAAAAAGTATTAATATTATATAAAAAACAAAATAAAAATATAATAATAAATTATGATAATTATATTATAAATATTAATAATAAAGAAGAAATAAATGAAGATAATAATGAAAAAGATAAAAAAGAAAATAAAAAAGAAATAAAAAAAGAAATTAAACAACAAATAATTAGTGAAAAAGAATATCAAGAAATATTAGAAAATTGTATTAATAAAATTAATCCATATTTAAATCAAAAAATTGGTAAATTTCAATATTTTCATATTGGAAAATGTAAAAATTATAATGAAAGAAAAAATCAATTAATTAGTAAAGGAATTGATAATAATAATATTAAACAAATTAAAAAATGTTTAAAAAATGATAAAGTAATTAATCAATTAAAATATGATTTATGTGAAAATTATAAAAATAAATCTAATATTAAATTAGATAATAAAAATGGTTTATTTTCTAATTTATTTAAAAATTGGAATAATAATTATATTTTATATATTTATTTTTATTAATTAATTTATTAAAAATTGATTTTTTATTTAATATTTTATTTATATAAAATATTATTATGACTATTATTATTAATAAAGATAACTTACAACAATATATTAATAATGGACTTATTAAATATAATAATAATATATTAATAATTAATTATACATTAGATGAAATTAATAAAATTATTATTAATTTAAGTAATATTATTGAAATAAGAGGAGATATTGGATTTAATGTAAATAATATTGATATATCAAAATGTTATAATTTAAAAAAAATTATATTAACAAATTCTAATTTATCAATATTATCATTAGGAAAAATTAATAAAATAAATTATTTATGTATTAATGATACAAATATTAATACATTAAATACAAAATATTTAATAAATTTAGAATATTTAAATATTAGTTGTACACCAATAAGAATTTTAAATACTAAAAATTTAATAAAATTAAAATATTTAGAAATGGAATATACAAAAATAAATAATTTTAATACAGAAAATTTAAAAAATTTAGAATGTTTAAATTGTTCAAATTGTGAAAATTTAGAATATATTAATTTTAATAATTTATCTAAATTAATATTTTTAAATATTGAAAATACTTTTATTGATAAATTATATTTAAATAAATATAATTTTAATAATTTAAAAACTTTATATTTTAATAAAGAAATTATTATTAATAATAATGATAATAATGATAATAATAATAATAATGAAAAAATAAAAATATTAAAAGAAGAAATTAATATTTTAAAAGAAGAATTATTATGTAAAGATAAAGAAATTAATTTATTAAATAAAAAATTAAATTTTTAAATAAAAAAATGAATTTTAATTTATTTAATATAAAATAATATAATTATTATGAATTCAGAATATTATATTGATTATATTATAAAAATAGTTGATTATATTAAACAAAAATATAATATTAAAAATATTAATTATAATTATAATACTGAATATAAAGGATTTATATTAAATATTATAAATAAAAATAATAAAGAATTAATATTATTTATTGATGAAAATGATATTAATATATTTATACAATGTGAAAAAGTAAGAGATATTAATGTTAGTGAAAAATGTAAAAATTTAAATAATCAATTATATAAAAATTTTAATAGTTTAATTTCTAAATCTTATTATTTTTATAATATTAATGATTTAAATATTTTAAATACAAATTATAAATTTAATAATAAAATTAATGATATTTATAATTTTAATAATTTATTAAATTAATTTTTTTATAAATTAATTATTTTAAAAAAATGAATTATTTATAATAATATTAATATTATTATAATATTATAATAAATAATAATGTTTTTATTTGATAAATATAAAATAAAACCTATTACTAATAAAATATATTATAATCCTAATTTATATTTTAATGAAGATATAAATAAAGATTTATATATTAAAGGTCATGATGATGAAATACAAAATTTTTTATTTTATGGTAATAATGGATGTGGTAGACATACTTTAGTTAATTTATTATTATATTATATTTATGGTGATGAAATATATAATATTAAATCTCATCAATATACAATAAAAACAAATAATAATACAATAGAATATAAAACAATAAAACAATCACAATATCATATAATATATTATCCACAAAAGAATAATTTTGATAAAAATATATTACAATCAATTATTCAATCATTTATATCAGTTCAAACTAATATGTTTACTAATAAATTATTTAAAGTTATTGTTATTGATAATATTGAAAAATTAAGTATATCAGCACAAGAATCATTAAAGGCAACAATGGAAAAATATAGTAAATATTGTAGATTTATTTTTATTAGTAAAAGTATTGATTGTATTATTGATGCATTAAAATCAAGAGTTGTTCCTATTAAAATTGATAATCCTAATAATGATCAATTATTAACTTGTGCAATTAATATTTGTCATAATGAACAACAAAATTATTCTATTAATGATTTAATGGATTTAGTTAATAAATCAAATCAAAATATTAAAAAATTAATGTTTTTATTACAACTATATTTTTTAAAAGTTCCTATTATTGATACTATTGATAATGCATATAATTATATTATTGATTTAATTTATAAAAAATCATTTAAATATACAAAACAAATTACAGATAAATTATATGATATTTTAATTACAAATATTGATTCTAAACAAATTATTAAAGAATTATTAGATAGATTAATTAAAAAAGAAAATGATATGAAATTAATAAATAAATTTATTAAAATTTCTATTAAACATTCTAAATTATTATCTAATTCTAGAAGAGATATTATGATGTTAAAAGATTATATTAATTGTTTAATTGTTTTATTAAAAGAAAATAATAATTAAATTTTATTAATATTATTTTATTTAAATAAAATAATTATTTTTTTTATTATTTAATATTATTTAATATTTCTTTATATTTTTTAATTTCATTATTTATATTTATTATTTCATTAGTAATAAAATTATATTTTTCTAATGTATTAAATATTTCTAAATTTGTTTCAAGGGGATTTATTTCCTTTAAGGAAGTGGATTTACCACTTGTTTTAATATCATTATGAATATTATATAATTCATATATTTCATTGTTCTTATAATAATATTCATATAATTCTAAACAATAATTATATAATTTTTTATTACTTTTAATTGAATTTAAAAATTCTTTATCTATTGTTATCATAAAATTATCTATTTTATTATTTAATTTAGTATTAACTATTTCATTAATTTTTAAATTATTATCTGGTCTTGTAATTTCATCTAATAATTTTATATCTAATTTATATCTTTTACCATTGTAAATTATGATATTATTTTTATTATTCTCTATTGTTATATAATTATATTTATTTATTAAATAATCTTTCATATGATTTATTTTACTTATATAAATATCTATTTCATCATTTATTTTTAATAATACTATTTCTTTAAATAATTTTATTGAATTCTCTAATTTATTTAATTTTATATCTATTAATGTTATAAAATTATGATATATAAAATTACCTGCTTCTGTTGGTGTCGTAAAATTATAATCTGTTATATTTGTTATTAATAATTTATTATCTTTATCATCTGAATGCCCTATTGCTGAACATACTGGAATATTTGAATTTTTAATACATTTAAATAATTCTAATTTATCATAACTTAATGATATATTTTCTGTTGCACCTCCTCCTCGACATATTATTATAACATCATATTTATTATTTTTATCATTATTTATTTTATTAATATTTTCTATTAATGATTTTTCTGTATTTTCACCTTCTAAAATAAATTCATATAATTTAATATTAATATAATCTTTTATTTTAGATACATTATGCATAAAATCATTATATCCATGGGTTTCTTTTTTACTTAATAATGCTATATTTTTTACATTATCCCATTCAATATATTTTTTATTATCAAATAAATTTAATTCTTTACATTTATTTATTAATTTATTTATTTTTGATTCTTTTTCTTCTTTTTCTATTATATCTTTTATTATAAATTGTAATTCATACGTACAATTATAATTTAAATATTTAAATATTAATGCACCTTTAAATGTTATATTCTTATTTTCTTGAACTTGTAATATAATATTTTGTAAACTTTTATTACAAAAACAAGTCATTTTATTGGAATTGTTATTATCTATTAATATAATATATTTATGTCCTTTATAATCTCTTATACTTTTAATTGTTCCTGATATTCTAAAACTATCTAAAAATTTTGGTGGTATAATTTGTTCTTCTACATCTGATGGTAATGAATATAATATATTGTATATTTCACTAATTGAATATATTTTATCCTCTTTATCCATTTTTATTATCGTTTTAGTAATATTTATATTTATATTTTTATTATAATATTTTTATAAATCATTTTTTTTAAAAAAATGATTTTTTTATTGTTATTTATTTATTAATAAATTTTTTATTATTCATTGTTTATATGGATTGTATGAATATAATTAATAATATTAATAATATTAATAATATTAATAATAATAATGATATTAATATTAATGAAATAAAAAATACTTATCAATATCAAATTATTTTATCTTTAGTAAATGTTCATAATAATTTTATTATTAATAATATTATATTTTTTATTAAATCTAATTTAGCTATATTATATAAAAAAGTTTTATTGAATAAACTTATTAAAAATTATATTACTTTTTCTAATGTTTATTCTTTTATGAGTACAATTAAATTTAATAATATTGATATTTATAATTCTTTATTTGTTAATAATAATATTAATAATAGAAATATTAAACATAAATTATTTATTGATATTAATAAATTTTTATTATCTAATAATACATTAGAAATTAATAATTTATATATTTCTATTTGTAATAATTTAATAAATTATAAATTAGAAGATATATATAATATTTTTATATTAGATGTTGTAAAATGTATTGTAAAATCTTCTTTATCTTTTTTATATAAAAAAATTATTCTTATAAATTATTTATCTGAATATATGAATGATGATAATGAAAAATTAATTTATAATTTTATTAAAAATAATGATGAAAAATTATATGAAAAAGTTTCTAATAATTATGAAATTTTTAGATATAATAAAAGAAGAAAAGATTATTTAGATCATTTATATCAAAATATTAATCGTTCTAGAAATTATTATAAAAATAATAAAAATATTATTAATAAAAAAAGAAATAAATTTAAAATTAATATTTAATATAAAACATTTTTTATTTAATTATAATTTTAAAATCATAATTTAAAATATATATTAATGTCTAATGAAGATTTTTTAATTCCTTATTATAATTCTTATTCTGAACAACAACCAATAAATTTTAATAATAATAATATTTCATTTCAAAAATTTATTTATTATATAGATAATAATAATAATTCTAATAATTATTATATTTATGTTTTTAATGAAAATAAAATTTATTATACTAATTTTAATTATAATTTTATAAATGATTATAATGAAAATTTATATGGAACTTTATTTTATACATTTGATAATAATTATAATATTATAAGAACTTGGAAAAAAGATAATATTTGTTATGGAATATTATATAATAATAATATTAGTAATAATAAATATATTATTTTTAACATTAAAAATAATATTATAAATTCATTTAAATTTAATTTACCTGATAATATTGATATTGATAATATTTATTTACAAGAATTTAAAATAAATGATAATATTTATTTTTCTTTTATTTATTTAAAATTTATTTATTATTTTGATTTTACAAATAATTCTTTGAATAATATTAATATTATTGGTAATTTTATTGAATATAATAATGAACATAAATATATTTTATTACCTGAAGAAACAACAAATATAAATATTTATAATTTTCAAACTAAAAATTATAATACAATTAGTATTTCAAATAATCAATTAGATAAAGATAATTTAATAACTTTTAGTGGATTTTATAAAAATATTAATTATATTGATTATTTTTATTTTATTTCTTTTTTAAAATTTAATAATAAATCTTATTTTTATCAATATATTAATGGTGAAGAATATATTTCATTATTTAATCAAGATATTATTAATAATAATAATAAATTATTTTATATTGCTTATATTCATACATTTAATAATTTAAATAATGATTTACCAATTTATTTAATTTTATCTAATAATAATGAAAATAATAATATTTTATCTAATATGTATAATTCTATATTTGATTATTGGTATTTAATGTGTAATAATCAATATATTATAATTAATATTAATAATAAATATAATATTTATGAATTAATATATCATACTGATAATAATAATAATTTTATACCAATAGATATAATATTAAATGATACTAGTTATAAATTTCAAATTAATAAATATGATTATTTTAATATTGATAGATTTATTAATGATAATTTATTTTATCATAATAAATATAATGATATTAATAAATTTAATATAGAAAATGAAAATACATTATTATCAATATCAAATGATATTAAATTATCATCTAATCAATCTTTCCCAACAAATAATCCAATATCTATAATTATTAAAAATACAAATTATATTATTAAAAATTATTATGATAATTTATTAAATATTATTAATCAATATAATATTAATGATTATATTTATTGTAATAATAAATTTTATTGTATTTCAAATACTAAATTATATATTATTGATAATAATAATAAATTAAATATAATCAATATTAAAGATAAAATTATTAATATATATTATCATATTTCTAAAGATAATAATGATAATATAATATATTATATTTATTTATGTTTATTAAATAATAATATATATAATATTTATGAAGTAATATATAATAATGATGATGAAAAATATTATTTAGATAATAAAAATTTAAATTTAACAAATGAATTATATAAAAATTATTATATTAATAATAATAAATATTATTATTATAAAAAAGAATTAATAAATAATACATTAAAATATTCTTTTTATAATAATGAAAATCAAAAAATTAATAATATAATTATAAAAGATAATGATATGATTTATAATAGTTTTTCATTTATAAATTTAATAAATAATTTATTATTTACATCAGATGATAAAAATATTTATTATATTGAGAATAAAAATAATATTTATAATAAAATTTTATTTGATAATAATAATATAATAAAACAATTAATAAATTATTATACATATATTACTAGTGAAAATAATGAAGATATATTAAATATTGTATTATTATTTATTGGAAATGATAATATATATTATTATCAAATATTAAAAATAAATAAAAAAATGTTAATGTATAATAATGAAACTGATATTAATACTATAAATAATAATAAACAATATAAATATTTTTATTATATTATGAATACAATTAAAAAAGAAAAAAATAATTTTAAATATAACGTTCATTTAAATAATACTAATTATATTATGAAAAATAAACAGTTAGAAGAATTATAATTTAATAATTAATTATTAAATTAAAATTTTAAATATTATTTTGATTTCTAATTTCAGAAAATAATTCTTTATATTTTTTATTAATGTAATTTATCATTGATATTTTATAATTAATAATTCCATCTATATAATCACTTATATAATCTTTATGAAATATTTTATTATATTCTATTCTCATATATTTATATTTATTCATATTATAATTATTATATTCTAATATATTACCATCATATCGTATTATACTAATTATATTATAATTTTCATCATATAAAAATTTAATATATATATTATGAAAATCTAATGGTTGTAAATTATTTTTATTATTTTTAGAAATATTTTCAATTAAACAAATTGATTCTAAATAATAATCATTTATAATATAATTATATTGATATTGATAAATATTAGAATGTAATAAATTATAAGTTAAATTATCAACTTCTTTATAATTTATTTTTTTATTAAACATTGATGTAAAAACATTATTTACCATTGGATCCTTAATAACTGTTGAAAAATAAATATTAATTGGATTATTCATAATAAAAAAATAATTTTCAATAACATTTGATAAATTATAAATATTATCTTTTATATCTAATGGTAATCTTAATTTTGTTACATAATTCATATTTATTTTAAAAAATATATCATATGGATAAGGTAATAAATTAAATACCTCTTCTAATATTTGATAAGGATAATATTTTATTCCTGGTGTTCCTATCAAATATTTATTTTGTGTTAATTCATTAAATACTTTAACAAATTCTATTATACTTACATTTTCTGTTATAAATAAATCTAATAATTGACATCCACCAATAAAATAATAATCATATTTATTAAATTTACCTCCAACTATTTCTTTTTTAGTTAATGCATTATTTATTTTTATTTGTAATGTTTCACTTGACGATGAAGGTTTACCTTCATCTCTTGATGCACTTTGTACATCATCTATATTATTTATTAATTTAAATAATGAATTATGTTTTATTGAATTTATTGCTGATTTAAAATAACATAAATATGAATATAATATCATTTTATCATTAAATTCTTTTTTATCTTGAAATGAATAATTTAATATTTTTTTATTTCTTTCTTGTATTTTGGGTGTATCTATATATAAAGGTAAATATTTTTTGTCAAATGGAATAACTTGTAAATTATTTATATTATCTATTAAATATTTATATTGATTATGTATTATTTGTATATCATCATTATAATTTTTACCATTATTATAATATTTACCTTTTTTAATAAATATCGATAATATAAATTTAATTGAATTTACATAATTATTATAATTATTTTTATCTAATAAATCATTATTTAAATTATGTATAACTTGAATTATTATATTTGAATTATTAGATTGATTAAATAATATATTTTCATTATTTAATATATCTATATAATTTAAATTATTATCTTCTTTTAATTTGTGATAAATATATTTTGTTAGTAATGTTATTATTTCATCTTCATTTAAATTTTGATAATATAAATTATTTATTTGATTTATAATGTTTTCCATATTATTTTTTATTATATATATTATTTATATTATATATAATTAATATAAATTTAATGAACAATTTACATCAAATATACAATAAACCAAAATTAACTTCAACACCAATTTTAAATAATACATATAATTATTTTAAACAAAATGATAATAATGCATATTTAAACCAAGCTAAAGTATTAGATAGATATAATACACCAATTACAACATTAAAACAAAATCCCGTTTATAGAGATGATTTAAGTCAAATAACAGCAAATAATAGAATTCAAAGAGAATTAGTTAATGATTATTTACAAAATCAAAAAGAAAGATATGTTAATAAAGATGATCCAATATTACATTATAATCCTATTATTGAATATAATAATAATGGAGGTAAAATATCAAATACAACAATAAGATTTGAAGCACATGATTTAAATATTGATAGTTCTTATAGAAGAAAAGAACCAAGGATAACATTTAATGGTGGCACAAGAAGTTTAAATAATGATTGTTTAACATTAACAAAAAATTCTTCATTATTATATATTAAAGATTCTAATCATCCTTATAAAGTTAATGATAAAATTATATTAAAAGGAATTACTCCATTAAAATTATATGTTAGTTCAGATGATTTAAAATTTACAAATAATTCTAAAAAAATTAATTTAAATATAAATATTAAAGATGAGAATGATATATTCCCTGAAAGTTCTGAAGATTGTTATTTAGAAATTAATAATTATACTAATTTAGATGTTTATTCTAAAAATGTTAATTATGTTGGTAATATTCCAATAACTATTATTAATGATGAACATAAATTTAATTTTACTAGAAATAATAATGAAATTAATATTGTTTTTGAATTACCTTTTAAATATGTTGAAAATGATAAATATCCTTTATCTAATATTTCTAGAAGTTTTAATATTGCTTTTTATTTTTATGCTAATATTCCTATTTATTATTTAAATGCTTATTATCCAACTAATAATTATGCTAAAAATAATTATCATATTATTACAAAAATAGATAAAGAAGGTTATTATGTTGATTTAGGAATTATTTCAGATAAAGATTTAACATTTGGTAAAAATATTTCAATTAGAAAAATATATGAATTTGAAAAAGGATATGAAGAACCAAATGATTATGTTATTGAATTATCACAATCATATAAAAATATTGTCCAGGTTGAAATGTTATCTTCTGAATTTCCTTGTATGGAAAATACAATTTATAAAAATAAATCTATTAAAACTGCTATTATTCAAGGTTATAATTCTAATAATGAAGAAATTACTTTTACACAAAATAATAAATTATATTGGCAAAATGAAGATGATGGTAATTTTACTTATTCTATTGAAATTGATCCAGGTAAATATACTATTAATGAATTATGTAATGAAATAGAAAATAAAGTTTATAATGTTAATAGAAATTATTATAATGAAGATTTATTATATAATAATCATAATATTATTAAAGTTAATTATGATTTAAGTAAAGATTTAATTATTTTTAAATCATTTAATGAATATAATAATGATGATAATAGATATACAATAATAACAGAAGAAGAATATTATAATTTACCTGATGAAGAAAAATTAAAGGTTATTATATCAAATGATTTAACTTATTATTATAAATCTGATGATGGAAATTATATGATTATTGAATTAGATTATGATGATGAAAATAATATTATAATTAATGATAAAGAATATAATATTAAAAATATTAAAACATTAGATAATAATAACTCTTTATATGTTTGTGATTATGTTCAATCTGATAAATTTTATACTAAAAATAAATTTAGATTATTATTTAATCAAAATGATACATTTGGTGATATATTAGGTTTTGCAAATGTTGGGCAAGATACATCAATTACGAAATATGATTATGAAATAACTAATAAAATGTTATATTATCCTAGTTTAGGTTATGAATTATCAAATAATGATATTAATATTGGTAATTCTATTAATTTATTAGGTCATAGATATATTATTATGACATGTGAAGAATTTCCTGTTATGGATAATATAATTGGTATTAATAAAAATAAAGCATTTCAAAAAATTCAATTAAATGGTGTATCTAATGTAGTTAATGGGACATCATTTGGACCTTATACATCTGGTGCATTTGTTTATAATACATTTATTCATAATATGCCTAAAATATATTATGTACCAATTCATGAAGTATCTAAATTAACTTTTAAATTTTTTTCACCAAATGGGGAATTATATGATTTTAATGGTATTGACCATTCATTTACATTAAGAATTACGACATTAGAAAATATTCCTGAACATACTAATATTAATGCTGAAACTTCTAATTATATTTAATTATTTATTTAAATAAATAATTTTATACATTAATTTTATTGTATATAGTCAACATATTATTATTATCAAAAACATAAAGTTCAATATATTCATCTAAACCTAATAATTCATCTTTTTTTTTATCAATAATATCTTTTAATTCTTTTAAATGTGTATCAACAGTATTTATCATTAATGTTGTATAATTATTATAAAAATTAGTAAAATGTTCATTTTTATTTTGATTTGATAATACATTATTAAGTATTGTTAAAAATAAATATATAATATTATCATCAGGTATAGGTATATTTATAAAATTACGTATATTAGTTTCATGTTTTAAATTAATTATATGAGAATCTAAATAATCATTAATTTTAGTCATAATATAACGTTTTTGAGATTTGATATCATTAATATCCATACCATTAGCAATATTATTATATTCCTCATCTATAAGTAAATTAATAACATCTTTTTTTTTTCCAATAGTTTTCATTAAATTAAATAATTCATTTAAATTATTTCTATGAAAAATAATAAACAATAAAAAAGGTAAATAATAATTTTCAGAAATAATTTTGTTTAATAAATCAGAAAAATTTTTACATAAAATATTTGAATTTGTTTTATCTTCTACACTTTGAATTTTTAATTTATATAATAATTCTAATATTTTTTTATATGCATTATTTTCTATATTTATATTATTATATTTAATCATTTTATCAAATATGTAATTAGTTCTTAAATACCAATAATTATTACAATCATTAATTATTAAATTATCAATTATTTTATCATTATATTCTTTTTCTGTTTTACCATTTATTGTACTATGTTGATACATTGGAGCATTTTTTATTTCATTATTCATCATTAATTCACTTATATATTTATAAAATTCATTATTTCTATAATATTCAATATATTCATTATTTAATATTGTAAATGTTTTTTTATAAGTATCAACATAATCATTAATTTTAAATTTATATCTAACATTTTTATCTGGTTCTTCAGTAGTTGCTTCTTCAGTAGTCAATAATTTTATAAACAAAAATATATTTTTTAAATAATCATTTGATAATATATATATATTATCATTATAATTATCTGGTCGTTTAGCATTAGTATTATTATAGTTTTTATTTTCAATATTATAAATTTTTAAATCATTAATTGTTTTATTAAGTTTAGTTAAATTTATTCCTTGACATAAATAATTACTAGGTAATTTTTTATATTTATCTAATACATAATAATCAATTGTTATTTTATCTTCTCCACCTACTTTTAATAATTCATATGCATACTTTTTTACTTCTTCAACATTATTTTTTATATTATTATCAATTTCATCAATTTCATCAATATCATTTTTATTATTATCTAATATATTTTTTATTAATTTATAGGTTTCATAATATTGATTTATAAATAATAAATGTAATGGTGTTCTATCTTCATTATCTTTAAAATTAATCAATTTAGCTAATTCTGGAAGTAATTTAATAGTTTTAATTAAATGTTTTTCATTTAATGAATTATTAATTACCCTATGTAATATAGTATTATTATTTAAATCTCTAGTATATAAATTATATTTTCCATTTACTAAATCTATTTGAGATAAATTTAAATTATCTATATTATCAAAAAATTCATTTAATTTTGCATTATCTACCTGTGTAGGTATATGCATTTGATTATAATCTCTATTTAAAGTTGTTTTCATTTATTATTATTTTTTTTAATTATATAATAATTATTTAAAATAATATAAAATAAAAATTTTATATATATTGTATTATAATTAATGGGTAATAATATAACTAAAGAAAATAATACAGATAATAATTCAAATAATTCAAATAATAACAATTTAGATAATCAAAATTCAATAGAAGTTATTAAAACTATTGATATTCAACCTATTACCCTCGGATTCTCCGAGTCTAAGAAGGGGATTAATCCCCTTATTACCATTAAACCAATTGATGATTTATTTGATTTAAATTTACCTCCTATTGATTTAATATTTGATTCTAGTGATGAAGAAGAAAATGTATTTCCTAATCAAATAATTTATAACGATAATTTATTAAATAATATTAATAATAAATTAGATTTATTAAATAATAATATTAATGAATTAAAAACTATGTTAAAAGATAATAATATTAATAATAATAATATTAATAATAATAATGACATTATTGATAATGAAGAAATCCAAATTGATAATATTCCTAATGAAAATAATAATCATTTAATTATTAATAAATTAATTAATAATAATTCTAAAATATTAAATGAAAATGAAAAACAAGTATTAAATCAAGCTTTAAATAATAATGATGTTAAATGTGATGAAGTTATTAAAGATATTTATAATAATAAAGATAATGAAGATATTAAAGATAATAATATTATTACAATTGAATCAAATAATGATAATAATATAAATCAAGAAACTTCATCTATTAATGTAAATAAAGAACAATCAGATAATATCCTCGGAGAATCCGAGGCTAGAAAGAGCGAAGCTCTTTATACTGTTTTAAATACTGCATCTATGGAACAAATTGATGAAGATGTTGATAAAATTCTTAAAGGTGGTTGTGTAATTAGAAAACATAATAAAAATAATAATAATTTAAAATTATATGGTGGTTATAATGGTAATTTACAATGTGGAACTTATATTAAACAAAATATTAATCAAAAAAATTAATTTAAAATGATTTTAAAATAATATTTTATTTATTTAAATAAATAAAAATTATTCAAATAAATCATTAAAATTAATATCTTTACTTGTTATTTGTCTTATTCCTTTTTTCTGTAATGCAGATACTTCACATAAATGTTTAAAAAATTGTTCTATATCTGGTTCAAATAATTCCATAATTTGTTGACATGGTTTTAATATTTGATTTGTCAAATAAAAATTATAATCTATTTTTAAATTATTCTCTTTTATATATTCTGGTGTTTCTACTCTTTCACCTTGTAATTTTGGTTCATAATCTAATACTCTATAGATAAAATCTATTCTATCATTTGGTGCTGGTGCATTACCTGGGTCTCTTTTTGCAATTCTATCAGCTAATACAGCATGAACTATCCTTTCTCTATCTTTATAATCTCTTTTTAATGATTTACTTAATATAAATAATTTATTATCAAATTTACCTTCAATCATTTTATTTAATTGTTCTTTAACAAAATCATAGGCTAGTTTTTCACCTAATTTTAAATCTGGTGTGTTTAATAATCTATCTACTAATCCTCCAATAATAAATTTTACAATTCTTGCATTATCTCGCCTTTTTAATACAAACCCCATATTCTTTTGAAAATATTTCTTTGGATCAAATTCATATAAATTACCTACATATCTTTTTTTACTCATTATAACTAATGGACTTAATACTTTCTCATATTCTAAATTCTCTGGTGGTGGTAATAATCCATTAATTATACTTGATGCTAATATACCTGTTTTCATATATACACTTCTTAATTCTAATCCATCAACTAATTCATCTTTTTTATGATCTTTATTATCTAAATATATAACATTAGTTTTTGTTTTATCATTATTAAATTGTATATAATATTTCGTTTTATTTTTGTCTTCTTCATCCATATCTTTTTTATAATTTATATCATTTCTATACCTTAAATCTAATCCTACAAATATTGAATCTGTATCACCATATACAATTGATATTTTATAATTATATAATCTTCTTAATTTACCTTCTTTTGTTCTATAAAGATAAATATCTCTTATTTGTTTTCTATAATCTTCATATTTTTTAATTCTTTCATCTCTATTAGGCATTTTTTTAATTAAATAAGGTAATATATCATCTAAATAATCATACATTTTATTTTTATCTGTTAATGCATATTCTATAATTATTGGTAATAAATCTCTTGCAAAATGTTGTGCAGTTAACATCATTTTTCTACCTGTTGCAGTTGTACATGCAGCAATATCCATTAATGCAATTGGTCCAATTTGTTCATCACAACCTAATTGACCATAAACCGAATTACATGTTACTTTATAAGCTAATTGTAAACCATCCAATACTTTATATTTAAATGGGTCTGATTCACGATATTTTTCACTTTCTTTTCTTACTGCTCGCCTATTACCTAATAAACCTTCTAAAATTTGAGGTAATAAACCTTTTACACCATCTTTTCGCCTAACAAAATAACATTCTTTATTTTGATTAGCTTCTTGAAATCTAACAATTTTTTCATCAAATTCTTTTATAATACATTTAATTCCTTTATATTTCTTATTTTGTTTCTTCTTCTTTAATTCAACCATTTCTTTATCTATTGGTAAATAACTAACTTTTATTAATTCATATTTATCACCATAATTATTTTTTATATTATGTAATGTATCTAAATCATTAATATAAGTTTCATGACTAATATTCATTGCAATAATTGAACTAGGATATAGTGATGAATAATCTAAACAGAATATAGCTGGATAAATACCAGGATTAGGTTTTACAACAATTGCACCTTCATAAGTAACTTTATCTTTATCTTCATCTTTATTTTCATTATAAACTTTTTTAACTGTTCTTATAATATATCCTTCTTCTTTACATTTTTTACTTACTAATGAATATACCTTCTGACTTTGCCCTCTATTAAATATCCAATTTAATGGAACATAACAAACATTAGCCATACCAACATAATTAATTATTGTAAATAATTTATTTGCCATGTTATTACATAATTCACAATCTTGAATATTATATAAAGCTAATTGTTCCATATCATAATTATTACTACTTTTATATTTTTCGAAAATTTCTCTAGGTTTAACATCATCTTTTACATTACAAATATAATATTTACCTTTATCTTGAAATTCTTGTAAATCTAATACTTCATCAATAATTAATTTATCTTTTCCATCTTTATATATCCTAAATTTTTTATCATCAAAACATTCATAATCTGCTGTTCCGTCATTTCTAACAATCATAACATATTGATCATTATGTAATTCATGCATTTCATAATCATTAATTGTTAAAATTGTTTGATTATTATTTATTTCATATTTTTTAATAACATATCTAAACATTTGAGAAGATACATAATCTAATTTATATGATATATAATTTCTTTCTCTTCTAATTAATTTCATCATATCGAAACATATTCTTCCTTTCATATCATAATAATTCATAATATTATCTCCCATTTGTGCAGATACCATTTTTTTACTAACAAATTCAGTTTGTTCATTAAATCTTGACATATTAATATCAATAATTTCTTTTAATTTATTCTTTTGTTCATAATCTAATTTTGTTACATTTTCTTTATCTTTTTCTGTTAAAATTATTTTATCATTAAATTCAACAATTTTTGTTAATCTAATTAATCTTTCATAAATATATCTATCATCGAAAATAAAGTTATTCCAACCTGTTATAATATCTGGATCTTCTTTATTTATTAAATTAAAATATTTTTTAATTAAATCTAATTCATCTTTACATTCAATAATTTCATTATATTCTCCATATTTTTTTAAATCTAATTTATTTGTTTTATTATCATAAATCATTAAACATACTTTTTTATAACATAATTCATTTATTTTATTAAATGTACAAGATATAGAAACTATACGATCTGATTTTCTATTATATTGTGGAAATCCTTCATCTGCACTTATACATTCTATATCATAAGAACAAAATATAAAAGGAGCAATTTTTAAATCATAATCTTTATCAGCTGGATTTATACATTTAAAACTACAAGATTTATTAATTTTACAATATCCAATATTACCAGGTATAGTATAATCTTTTTCATATTCTTTATCATCTTTATTTTTATATGTAATAGAATATTGATAATCATTAATATCATTTAAATCTTCTTTTTTAATTTCAATCCATCCACAAGATTTAATATTTCTATCATGTATAAATTGTAATACAATATCTTTATTACTTTCATAAACTTTAAAATCATTATCTAATAATAAATTTGCAATTGTTTTTAATGCTATATTACTATTACTTTTAATAATTGATACACTTACTTTATCTAAATTAAAATAATAAAATTCTTTAAATTTTTCATTTTCAATAATATTAATAATAGTTTTATAATATTCTAAATTATCAATTTTAGTTTGTATTCTTTTTGAATTTTCATTATTTTTTTGTTTATATTTTTTTAATGTATTTATTTCATTATCAATGACTTTTTCAATTTCGTCTTCTGTTGCACTAGTATAAAATTTACTAAAATAATCATCAATTTCAATATATACACTTTCACCTTGTTCTGTTTTACCGAATAATTGAATTAATGATTTATTAAATTTCCTTCTTGATAAATTACATACTCTAATGTCTAGAAGTTGAAATATTAAACTCATTTAATTTTTTAATATAATTTATCAATTTATAAAAAAATATCAATTTTTTATTTTAATAAAAAATTTTAAAAATATTTTATATTTCATAATCTTTATTATGTTTCAATACAATATTATCAACCATTTCATCGGTTAATTCATTTTTATTAATATTGTTATTTGTAATTTTATTATTAAATAATCCATAATTGTGTATAGGAGATATATTAGTATTAATAAAACTGTATTTATCACTATATCCATTCATTTCTAAATCATTATATCCTAATATAATATTTGATTTAATAATATTAGATTTAATATAATTAATTATTTCATTTTTAGTTAATATTAAATTTTCATTTGGTATAATTGCAGTTGGTATTTCTTTAATTTTATTTAATACTGGATGAGTTTTATTTTCATCAATATTAAATAATTGAAATATATTAATTATATTATATGTTTTTAATAATTTTAATATATTTAAACTTATATTATCATTTAATGAATAAAATAATAAATTTGGTTTATTTGACATAATTATTATATTATATTATATTTAAATATAATATATTAAATTTATAATATTCATCATATAATTATTGTATATAATCAATATAATTATTAGAAATATTATTAATATCTTCTTCAGTTATATTATTTTCTAATTTTATTTTTAATATTTTCTTCAATATTATTATTTAATCTTTTAGACATTTTAAATTTATAAATTTATAAATTAATATAATAATATTTAAATAATAAAAATTCAATTTTATAAAGAAATAATAAATATATTTAAAATATATAAACTATCATTTACTTTATAATCTATAATATGTGTTTTATTATATAAATATGTATAAACTAATGATAATCTAATAAAAATATTTTTTAAATAATTCCAATTATTTAAAATATTTTCATATGAAAATATTATAATTAATTTTTTAAATTCTTTAATAATATATTTATATTCATATAAATTCTTTAATTGATTATTCATAATTTTAATAAATTGTTTAAATGTTTTATAATAATTTGAATAATATTTTGTTATATCATCATATGTATATAATTGTATAAATTTATATTTATTTAAAATAAAATTTTTAAAATCATCAATTATTTTTATTTTTTTCATAATAATTTCACATGTATTATAATAATTATAATAATAATTATATAATTTTTGTATATAATCAATATAATTATTAGAGATACTATTAATATCTTCTTTTGTTATTTTATTTAATTTTACTTTTTTATTATTATTTTCTTCAATATTATTATTTAATCTTTTAGACATTTTATAATATATTTAAATATATTATAATTAATTTAATAAATATTATAAAATTATTTTTAATAATAAAAAATCAATTTTTTAAAGAAATAATTTTGTAAATCTAGATAATAAACTTTCTTCTTTATTTTCTTTTTCATTATTAAATATATTTAATAACATCATTTTTAATTTATTATTATCGATTTTATTTAATAAATTTACTAATTCATTTAAATTATTTATAATATTATTATCTGTAATATTATATAATTGTATTAAATAATTAACAACATCTTCTTTATTATTAAATTGAATTATTTTATTTTTCATAATATTATCTAATAATCCACCAACATATATTTTTTTAGAATTATTTTTTGATAAATTATTAATTAATCTATCTTTTTTTGATGATACAAATAAATGTTCAATGCTTTTTATTTCATTTTTTAATATATTTTTATTTTCAGATAATAAAGATTTATTATTATTATTTATTAAATTATTTAAAAATTTAACATCATAACAAATTCTTGCTAATAATAAAATAAAAAATTCATAATCAATAATAGATAATAAATTAACAAATAATAAGTTATTTATATTATCAAAATATTTTTTAATATTATTTATATGATTTTGTATTTGTAAATTATTATTTGATTTTATTAAATTATTAATAAAACCTCCTATTTTTTTATCGATTTGATTTTCAATATTTATAATATGTTTTCCATTAGGATTTTCATTAGTATATTCATTAGTATATACTGTAATATAGTCTTCCTTATCAATATATTCAATATAATATTTTGAATAATTATTAAAATTATAATTATTATAAAATGTATTTAAAAAATCACAAGTATGAATATTAATATTATTATTATATGAAGATTTTAAAAATAATTTTCTTAATTCATCAATTCTATTATCAATTATATCATTAACTTTTATATTTTCACTATTAATAGGTAAGTGTAATGTTCTAGTATGTCCTATTATTTGAAAAGGTATCTTTATGTTTATATCGTCATCATTTAATAAATCAACACTTAATAAATTATTTAATTTATATTCATTTGAATTTATTAATGCAGTATATAATTCAGTATATAATGTATCAGTATGTATTGGAATATTATTTATTATTATATATCCAGCATGAGATATATAAAATTTGTTATTAATATACATATTATCTATCATATTTAATCTATTATAAAAATCATTGTCTGATACTCCATTTAATGGTGGATTATCTTTGAAATTAAAATATTTTATTATATAATTTGATGGAATATCATGATTACCTTTAATATAATATTTATTTATTATATTGTTTCCTGAATATGTATTTCCTTTATTTTCAAAAAAATTATAAATAAATAAATTAGTTAAATAACATAGTGAATTATAATAATTAAATACTTTATTATATGTATTCATATAATTTAATTTTAAATCATTGTATCTTTCTTCTGTAATATAATGTGTTGTGTATAATTTTTCTAATAATTTTTTTATATTATCGTTATATGTTTTATCATAAAAACATGATTCTTTGGAATAATATTGATTTTGTAATAATATATATGTAGTATTACTATATATATCTAATTGTGGAATTTGTAAATTTTCATTTATAAATAATTGTCTTAATAAATATTCATATATTCTTATATTGCTATTATCAAATGGATCTAATGCATCACCTAAAATATATATTTTTATACATTTTTGATACATAATATTATTTATTATTGTATAATAATCTTTTGTTTGTAATAATTTAAATAAGTCATTTAATATATTTTTATTGTTTACATTATATATTTTATTATCAATTCTATTATCAAGTTTAAATATTAATATATTATTTAATATATAATTATAATAGCGAATATTTTTAATAATACCTTTAATACGTTCATTTATGGAATTTAATTTAAGATTATCAATATTATCAAGTATATTAAGTAAATCATTAAATAATTTATCAAAATATATATTAAATAATGTATCATCACACCAAAAATACATTTTCTTTATATTTATAAATATTTGAATTAATTTATATTTAATATTAATTATGTCTATATCATCAATGTTTATACTATTAATTTCTTTATTCATATCATTAAGACTATTTATAATTTTATTTATTTTATCTTTATTTATAATTTGTTTTTCCTCTTCATTACAATTACTATATAATATATTAGATATATTATATAATAATATAAATATATCTCCATGAATATCTCCTATAAAATAATTTTTAAAATTATTAAGCGTTATATTATTTTGCATATTATCATATGTATATTTTAACTTATTAAAATTATTATAATCATTTATAAAATTATCAAATTTTTGTTTAGTTATAAAAATATTATTATATGATGATTTTTCTACATATGCACATTCATAATTATCTTTATTTGAATCTAAATTAATACTAGTCATATATATATATATTATATATTTTATTAATTCTAGTGTAATTGCATTATAATCTTCCTCATTATATTTATCTTTAATATTATTTTTAAATGAATCTAAATAATCATAGTTTAAATTAATATCATTATTTTTTTCATCTAAAATAACATAATTTTCTAATTTGGCTAACATTACATATATATTTGTGTTGTCATATATATCAAAAATTTGTCCTATTTTATAGTCACTATTATATCTTTTATTATAAGTATCATAATACAACCGAATAATATAATTAATACTTTTAATTATTTCTTCTAATTTTATATTATCTTTAAAAAATATTTTTTGTAAATAAATTGATATATTATTAATAATATCTTTTAAACTAAATTCTGTTTTTAATTTTTTAGTTATAGGCTCAAAACTCATTTTATATATAAATATAAAATATAAAATTTAATAGGAATAATTATTATTATAGTCTACCATTTTAAAACCATATTTTTTACTAATATGTTCCCAATATTCATAATTATCATTATTTTCATCATTATCTGTATTTTCACAAATACATATTTTATTTAATTTACTAACATAAATTAATATTCTTCTTGAATGAATAATTTTATCATCTAATGAATTTATATGTACATGATTATCTGGATATTTAAATTGCTCTTTAATATTTCCATTTAAATGTATAAAATCATAATGATCTTTAAAATATTCTAATAAATTTATCATTTCTTTATAATTTAATCCATTTGTATGTAAATGTGCTGTATCAATAACAACTTGAAAAGTAAAATTATTTGGTTTATAATTAATAACTTTATTTAAATATTCTTTACAAAAATTATAATATTGTTTATCTTTAATTAATTTTATTAATGATGATGAAAATGCTGTTATTTCAATACATATTATTAATTCACTATCTTTATAAACTTCATTTATTAAATCTAATCCTTTATCAAAATTATTATATTCATCTTCATTCATTGGACCATGAATTAATATATATTTAGTTCTTAATGCATTACATAATTTAATATATTGATTTAAATTAGATTTACAACTTTTTAATTTATTTTCTGTTTCATATGATGATGAACTAAATGGTCGTGTTATAAATGTTGTATGTATTAATATTTTATTTGTAAAATTAATATTTAATTTATCAAATGAATTTATTAATGAATCATATAAATAACTTCTTCCTGGTAATATTTGATAAGGATTTTTATTTGTTATAAAATCTTTTCTGTTTATTATTGATTTATTAAATGATAATATTGAGCCTTCGATATTATCGAAGCCAGAAAATGTATTTATACATTTTGACATTTTTTATTATATTAATTTATTAATAAATTAATTATTCATTTTTTTATTTATTCTTCAAATTTATGTAATTTAGGTGGTCTTCCTCTTTTACCTCCTTTTTGTTTTGTTGAATTTGTTTTTGGTATATCATTTAATTTAATACTATCATCTTTTAAACTTATGACTTCTTCATTAATTTTTTCTACTGAATTAATAATATTATTTAATTCATTATTATTATTAGGTTCATCCTGTCCTCCACCTGAAGATTTAGCTAATACTTTAGGAACTTTATTTTCCTTATTATTAATTATTTCTTCTTGATTATTAACTAATTCTTCTTGATTTATTTGATTATTTATACTTTCTTGTTTATTAATAAATTCTTCTATATTATTTTTTTCATTATTTATATTTTCTTGTTTATTAATAAATTCTTGATTATTATTTATTTTATCATTATTTATTTCATTATTATTTTGTTTATCTAATTCAAACATTTCATTTAATTCATTATTTAATTCATTATCTTCATCTTGTTTATCTTCATTTTGTTTATCTTCTTCATTATTTTCTTGTATATTTTTATTTTCATTATTTTCTTCTTTTTTACTATCTAATTTATCTAAATCTATTTTTAAATCATTATTATCCATTAAATTTTCAATATCTTTAATTTCTTTTTCTTCTGATTTAATCATTACATTATCTATATTTTGTGTTGTTGAAGTTATTTTATCATTAACATTAACTAAAATTGGATTATCATTTGGTTTTTCGATTTGAAAATTATTAATTTCATTAGGTTTTAATGTAATATTATTATTAATAATTTGTAATTGTTGTATAATTTCATTCATATTTTTATTAATTGTATTATTAATATTAGAAATTCCAATTAATGTTTTATTTGTTATTTCTTCTGAAATATCATTAATTAATTGTTCTCTTTCTAATCTTTGTTTTTCTTTAATCATTTCATCATTTATTTTTGGTTTATTAACATATTCTAATAATATTTCATTAATTGGTATAAATGATAATACTGTTTTTGTTATTGATTTTTTAACACATTTATCAAATTTATTATTATTTATATTATTTATATTATTAATATTGTTTAAATTATTACCTTCTAATATACATTTAATAAATATATTAGGATTATTAAATATAATATTACCTAATTCAATATAACATTTTTGAATAAAATTTTCAATATTAATATTATAATATTTTGGATCACATATTGGACAATCTGATTTTGTTGTATTATATGATAATAATATAATATGAGATTTAATAACACCTTTTATTAAATTATCAAAATAATTATTTGAATTAGATAAATTTTTAATTTTATTTACTTCATTAATTATTGATTCTTTTGATAAAACATTTAAATCTTTTAAACATTGTTTAAATGCATATTCAATTGTAAAAGTATTTTTACTTTCTTTAGCTAATTGAACTGAATGATTATATATATTTTTTATACTATCAAACATAATAGGAGATAATATATTAATCAAATGTTCTAAATAAATCTTTTTTATTTGAATAATATTTTTATCATAATTTTGTTTATTAAAAAATATATCAGTTAATGTATTTATATTTGATATTGTTTGTAAATTTTTATTCATTATTGATATTATAATTTAATTATATAAAATAAAATTATAATAAAAACTTATATTATATTTTTACAAATAAATTATATTTAATAAATATATAAAAAATGTTATCAAATAATTATATTATATCTAATAATACTTTTACTAATAAAATTATTTTTAATGATAAAAATATTAATGAAATTAATAATGGTGAATATAGAATAGAGGAACAAAGTACAACAGGTAATCAATATATACAAGAAAATACAATATCAACAACTGAAATTATAGATAATTTAAAAAATAGAAATATTGTTGGTTATACAGATTTAACAAATAGTAATTTTAAAAGATTAATAATTGATAAATATAATAAAATATGGTGTTTATTTTCTAATAATAGTAAATCAGAAATATTAATATATAATAAAGATTTAGTATTTCATAAAAAATACATATTTAATAGTTCTGATTTTAAACCTAAATTTATAGCATATAGAAATGATTTTATTTATTTAGCATCAAGTGATAAAATAAGAAAATATAATTTAGATTGTGAATATTTAAATATAGAATATGTAGAAGATGAGAATATAGTAAATTTTGGAGAAACAGATTTTTTTTTATATTTATCTACATTAGATGATAATTATATTATTAATGATGAATTAACAAATAAAACAATATATCATGATAATTATGATTTTATACATTATGATTATATATGGGAAGATAATGGAATTAAATTAAAAAATAATAGTATTTTTACAAAAGATTTTTTAAAAACTAATAATACAAATGATTATATTATTAATTGTTGTGGTGTATTAGTTGATCATTTAGATAGAATATGGATATATGGTGATCCATATCAAAGTTATACATCAACTACACCAATATGTATTGTATATGATAGAAATTTTAATGAAATTAAAAGATGGTGTTGTTCAAATAATGAAATAGTAACTGTTGCTATATATGCAATATATGAAGATTCATTAAATCATATATGGATAGGAGGATATGGTAATACATCATCACATATAATATTATCAGTATTAGATAGTAATTTTAATGTATTATATAAATTATATAGTGATAATGTAGCAACAACCATTAATAAAATATTTGAAGATAGTTTACATCGTATATGGTTAGGTAGGAATTCAGAAAATTATAATTCATTACTTGAGCCAGAAACACAATTAAGTGGACTTGTGTGTAGTGTATATAGTTTAAATTTTAAAATTTTAAAAGAATATAATGAATGTATAATTGCTGGTAAAGATTCATCAACTGGTAAATATAATTTATCTACAGATATGGTTACAAGAAATATGTTAAATATTTATGAAGATAAAAATCATCATATATGGTTATGTGGTGATGGATGGATAAATACAGATTTTTATACAAAAATAAATTCATATAATAATACAAATTTAGTAGTATTAGATTTAAATTATAATAAATTATTTTCATGTTTATATGAAACAATATGGATTGCATCAATACATGGTATTACTGAAGATAAAGATGGTAATATATGGATATGTGGTGTTATTGGTGCTGACATACGATCAAGAATTAATAAATATAATATTAATAATTTCTCAGAAACACAATATAATATATATGATGATTATTCTTTATTACCTAAAAATGGATTAAATAATATATATATTGATAAATATAATAATATACATATAACAAGTTATAATTCAACTAATAGTATATTTTATACTGTTACAGATATTAATTTAAATTTAATTTATAATAGTAGTGATTTTTATAATATTCGAAAAATATATATTGATAAATATTATAGATTATGGGCATGTTTATATACATATGATACATCAAATGATTATTATTGTAAAATGTATAATCAATTACCTTATAATATTAAATCTTGGTTAAGTGGAACAACTAATTTTATAAATCTTCAAATAAATGCAATATATGAAGATCATTTAGGTAGAATATGGATTGGTGGAGATAAAGATAGTAGTAATATAAATAATAGGCAATGTATAGTAATGGATAAAAACTTTAATATTATTTACTGTTGGGATGGTAATGATAATACATTTATATATAATGGTATTAATATAATATATGAAGATCATTTAAATAGAATTTGGGTTGGTGGACAAGGTGTATCAAATAGAAATATTTGTATTGTTTTAAATAATAATTTTATACATATTAAAGAATGGAGTTATAATATGAATGATTTTATAGCATATAATATCAATATAATATATGAAGATAGATTAGGTAGAATATGGATTGGTGGAGCTAGTAATGAAGGATATAAAAATTGTGTTGTATTAGATAATAATTTTAATACAATTAAAAGTTGGGATTATCATGATATTAATTTTGTTTATGAAAATGTATATACAATATATGAAGATCATTTAGGTAGAATATGGATTGGTGGTTCTTCAAAATCACCAACAACAGATTCCAATACTGGAAATATAACATATTATAAACATTGTGTTGTATTAGATAATAATTTTAATATAATTAAAAGTTGGAATTATGAAGATAATAATAATAATTTTATATATTGGTCTGTTAAAACAATATATGAAGATCATTTAAATAGAATTTGGATTGGTGGTGATGGTGGTAGTTATATTTGTTGTATTATTTTGGATAATAATTTTAATATTATTAAAAAGTGGTCAGTAGGTAATATAAATTTTATATATAGAACTATAAATAAAATTTATGAAGATCATTTAGGTAGAATATGGGTTATTGGTAATTATTATTATTATAATCAAACTTATTATAAAAGATGTATAATTTTTGATTATAATATTAATGAATTAAAAAGTTGGAGCAATTCTAATAATTTTATAGCACGTGATATATTGATATTATATGAAGATAAATTAAATAGAATATGGATTGGTGGTGATGGTATGAATACTAATATAGAATGTGTTGTTTTAGATAATAATTTAAATATATTAAATCCTGATAATATTAATCAAATTACACCTATATCTTATTCAACTGATAAATATGGTGTTTTATATAAAGAAAAAACTAATTTTAATACTAAATCTAAATCGATTTATACTTTAACTGATTCTTATACTGCTGATAATAATGAAAATACTGCTATTATAAGAGATACAAACTCATTTACTACTAATAAATTAAATTATAATTTACAAAATATTTCTAATGGTATTATTAAAGTTAATAATATTAATACTGATATTATTGATAATAATAAAGATTTAGATATAATTAATAAATTTAAAAATTCAAATTACATTAATAATGTTTTTAATAATCCTTCTTATGGTTTAGTTTTTAATGATATGATTATTATTGGTTATTATGATTATCAACCTAATTTATTTGTTTATGATGACGAATTAAATATGAAATGTTTAATTTATGAAGCTGATGATTTAATTAATTCTATGTGTATTTATAAAAATTATTTAGTAGTTAGTTTTGAAAAATCTATTAGATTTTATAATGATAAATTAGAATGTATTTATAAAGAAATATTTAATTCTAAAATTACTTATATTAATTCATTTAAATCTGAATTATATATTTGTATGAATGGTGATTGTTATGTTTATGAATTTAATAATAAATTAATAAATAAAAATATTATTAATGATGGTAATATTTTAAAAGTTTTTATTAATAATAATGAATTATATTATTTAAAATTAAATTTATATGATCAAACTTCTACATCATATAATACATATGGTAAATATATTTTATATAATAATAATAATTTTGAATTTGATAAATTATATGCAATAAATAATTATAAAAATAATATATATTTATTACAATCATTAAATTCAAAATATACCATTCAATATTTAGATAATAATACATTAATAAATAAAAATATTGAAATTGTTGATAATAATGAAATAAATAATAATTTACATTCATTAATATTATTTACAAAAAATAATTTATATTGTATATGGACAGATTTTGGAAATAATACAAATAATGAAAGAATAAATAAAATGTGTTATATTAAATATGATTTAACATTTATTGATAATAATAAAGAAGTTTTAATTACTGAACCTAATATTTTTATTAAATAAATTAAAAAAATGATTTTTTTATAATAATATTTAATTATATTATATTTAATTATATTTAATTATGGATGCAATTAATTTTATTAAAAAATTCAAAAAACCATATATTGGATTTATTGATTATAATTTTATTGATAATAAAAAACATAATTATAATTATTATATTATGAAATATTTTTATGTTTTTAAATATATATATGATAATAAATATAAGTATTATATTATTAATAAATATAATAATTCATTAATAAATATTAATAATATTAATAATATTAATAATATTATTAATAATAATATTAATAATATTGATTATAATAATAATTACAATCAATTTATAAATAATAATTATAATAGTTATATTAAATTTTATTTTTTAAATAATAAAATTTATCTAAATAATAATTTATTATTTATAATTATAAATAATTTTAAAAATAAATTTAATTATATATATCAAAATCATTATCATTTTTCTATTGGATGTAATAAAATTATTATTGATTATAATTTAAATACAATTGAACGTTTATATAATATAAAACTAACATTAACATTAACAGCAGATACAATTATTTATAAAAAAGGTGAAATAAGATTTATTAATTGTAATAATTTTATTTGTGAAAATAAAATTAAAAATATAAATAAATATATTATTTATAGTTTAAAATGTAATAATTTTATTAATAATTATTATTTAATTAATATTCAATATTTAAATATATATAATAATTATATTAATAATAAAATTAATAAATATTATTATTTAATTGATGAATTACATATTAAAAATAATATTATTGATTTAATTAATAATGATTTTGATATTAATAAATTATATATAGATAATAATGAAGTTATTATTAATGATAATAATAATATAAAAGAAATATATATTAATGATGAAAAAAATTATAAAAATAATAAAATTATATTAAATAATAATATAATAAATAAATTATATGTTAAAAATTCAATAATTTATTTTAATAATTATAAAATTAATGAATTATATTATTTAAATTGTGATGATAAAATTAATAACATTAATGATATTTTAATAAACTGTAATATAAATTATTTAAAAATAAATAATGATGATTTTATAAATTTTAATAATAATAAAATAAATGATATTAATGTTAAACAATCAAATTTAATTAATATTAAAACTATTAAAAATATTAATATTGATACATTTAATTTAAATAGAATATTTATTAATAATAAAATGTATATAAATATTGAAGATATTAATAAATTATATGATGATATTAATAAAAACAAAATTAAAAAAAATGATATAATTAAAAATAAAAATTATAATAATTGTCAAATTAAATTAATAAATAAAACAGTTTTTAGTGATTGTATATGTATTAATTTAATTATTGAAAATAATATTTTTAATTCAATTAATGTTAAAATTAATGAAAATAAAGGTTTAAAAACAATTTCAGATGCATGTGGAGGTGATGTATGGTCATATGAAGTTGAAGAAGATTTATATGATATTTATTTAAATGAATAATAATATATTTTATTAAAATAAAATATTAAAATATAATATATAAAAATATTGATGGAACAAACAATTAGAATTAATCCTTTTAATTTAAATTCATTATGTAAAAATCCAACAATATTATTATGTGCTAAACGAGGTAGTGGTAAATCAGTTTTAATTAAACATTTAATTCATTATTTTAATAGTGTTTTACATTATCCAGCAGGTGTATTATGTTCTGCATCAGAAGATTCAGATCCATATTATAAATATTTTTTTCCAGATTGTTATATTTATAGTGAATGTAATGATAAATTATTTAGTAAAATTATTAATAGACAAAAAATGTTAAAATTAAAAAATAAAAAAAATTTAGCTGATGGAAAACCTTTAATTGATTCTCGATTATTAGTAATATTAGATGATGTTATTGCTAATGCTAAAGATTGGAAAAATTCTCAGGATTATAAAGATATTATGTTTAATGGTCGTCATTATGATATAACCTTAATATTGGCTGTTCAAGATGTCGTTGCAGTTGGACCAGATGCTAGAAATAATTTTGATTACATATTTTTATTTGCTAATGATATCAAAAATGAAATTGATAAAACATATAAATATTATGCTGGGATATTTCCTAAAGTTAGTATTTTTACTGAAGTATTACATGCTGTTACAGAAGATTACGGAACATTAGTTTTAATAAAAAGAGATGCTAAAAGTAATCAATTAGAAGATAAAATTGCAAGATTTAAAGCTAATATAAATATTAAACCTACTATGTTTGGTTGTCATAAATTTAGAGAATTACATAGAAAAAGATATGATGAAAATTGGGAAGAAAAGGAAATTATGGGTAATAATAATGGTTATAAATCTAATATTAAAATTTTAAAATAAAAAAAAATGATTTTTTATTTATTATAATTTATTATAATAAAATGAAAGAATTAATTATTAATAAAAATAATTTACAAGAATTAATTATTAAAGAATATATTGAATATAATGATATTCAAAAAGAATTAAGATTAAAAATATTAATTCAAATTAATATTTTAACAATTGATTTACCTGAATTAATATTATTAAATTGTAGTTATAATAAATTAAAACAATTAAATATTTATAATTCATTAAATTTAAAATATTTAATTTGTAATAATAATAAATTAAAACAATTAAATATCTATAATTCATTAAATTTAAAATATTTAATTTGTAATAATAATAAATTAAAACAATTAAATATTTATAATTTATCAAATTTAAAATATTTAATTTGTAATAATAACAAATTAAAAAAAATAAAATCAATTTCATTATTTAAATTAAAAACATTAAATTGTAGTTATAATAAATTACAAGAATTAATTATAAATTTAAATAATTTAAAATATTTAATTTGTAATAATAATAAATTAAAAATATTAATTATAAAAAATGCTTCAAAATTAAAAATTTTAAATTGTGAATATAATTATTTACAATTTTTAAATATTAAAAATACACCAAAATTAAAAATTTTAGATTGTAATAATAATATATTACAAGAATTAAATATTAATAATTTAATAAATTTAAAAATATTAAATTGTAATTATAATTATTTACAAGAATTAAATATTGATAATTTAATTAATTTACAACAATTATATTGTACACAAAATAATTTAAAAGAATTAAATATTAATAATTTAATAAATTTAGAAATATTAGATTGTTATTCTAATAAATTAAAAAAATTAAATATTTATAATTTATTAAATTTAAAACAAATATCATATGAAGAAAATAATTTTATTAATATTAAAAATGATTTAAAAAAATTAAAATATAATAAAAAAATTAATAAATTAATAAATGATAATAATATTTCTAAAGATGATATTTATATAAAAATTATTAAAGAATTAATATTATTTGATTATTAAATAATATTTAAAAATTGATTTTTTTATTTATTATAATTTAAAAATAATTAAATTTATAATAATATGGAGGCAATAAATTTTATTAAACAATATCATAAATTATATATTGGTAATATTGATTATTCAATATTGGATAATAATAAAAATTCATATTTTTATTATGAAACATTAATTAATAGTAATATTTATAATTATAATAATACTGATAATATTATTTATAGAGATTTTAAAAATCATTTTTTAATAATATCAATTGATAATAATAATAATATTAATTTAAAATTATATTTACAAAATAAATTTATTAATTCATTTCAATGTAATAAATTAAAAATAAAAAATAATATTATTTATTTTAAAAATAATATTATTTCTTATAATAAAAAAATAATAATTAATATTTTATTTTATTTAAAATATTATATTTAAATATAATATATAAATAATAAATAATGGAACAACAATATATTATTCCTAAAAGATTAATAGATTATGTTAAATTAAAAAGATATAATAAACAAAATGGTATAACTTCATCAGTATCACCAGAAGAATTATATAATATTGATGCAGATGATTTAGAATTATTAACAAATTTATTTAATTTCAAACCTAAAATAATGTATAAACAAAATTTACATTATGAAGATAAAAATTTTATGTTAGAAAATCACCATTCAAATATTAAACCAATTATTAATTCATTTGATTTATTTGAAGAAAGGCCTTGTTTTGAAATTGGACAAATTTATAATGAAATACAATCTCAAGGAGAATTAAGAAATAATTTTAGATTAAAAAGAAATAATAAATATGATTATTATAATGAACGTTATGATATACCAAGAAATATTAAAAATAAATCTTATGGTTATGAAAATCCATTTGAAAATTATTTTTATTATATTGATAAAGATATTTCAAAATCACAACATACTAATATGATGTTTCCTGAATCAACAAGATTAGAAAATACAATTAATAGATTTAATGATAATTTTTATAAAAAATAAATTATTTTATTTAAATAAAATAATTTTATTCATTATTATTTTCTTCTTCTTTTTGTTTTAATTTTTCTTGTTTTTTTCTTTCTTGATATTCTTTATTTTTTAATAATTTATGTTCCTTATGTTCTTGATAATATAATTTACCTTTTTCACAAATTTTTTCTTTATTATTTTCATAATATTCTTTTCTTTTTATTTCACGTGATTTATTATATTTTTTTATTTTTTCTTTTGGATTTAAAAATATATAATCATATATATCATTATTATTATTTTTTAATATGTTTATAATATTATCTTTATTTGTATCATTTATATAATTATCTATATATTTTTTTAATACGACTTTTTTATACATAATTGATAAATCACTATTTAATAAAAAATTTATTGTAATATATATGTATTCATTAGGTATTGACATTTATTATATTTTTTATTTATTTTTTTATTTTAATAATTTTATTTTTTATGAATTATATAAAATCTTTTATTAATATATAAAAATATAAGATTAAAAATTTTTAAATATAAAATTAAAAATATGAAAAATGTTAATTATATATTAGATAATGAAAATAATAATTCTATATATAATTTAGATTATGAAAATTATATAAAGAATTATACAAAAAATAATATTTATATGTTAAATGGTTTATATAATAATTCTAATATTTTTAATAATCATTTTTCAAAATATTTTACAAATACATTAGAATTATATAAATTCATTACATTAAATATTAATAAATTAGATAAAATACCTAATATTGATGTTAATAATTTTAATGTTTATAATTATCCATTATGTAATAATATGTCAATGTTTATTGATAGGCATAAAAAAGAAGACTTAATAAAATTTGTAATTGATATTGATATAAAATATGATGATACCCATTTAAATATTAATAAATTTAAATCATTAGAAGAAATAAATTTTGATGAATTATATAAAAATATACCTAAATATATTGAAGACATCATTGAAGAATATTTTGATTATAATATTGATAATATAGATAATGAATATATTGATTATGTATTAAAATATGATGATGTACAATTAAAAGATAATAATTTAAATCAATATAATTATATTTGGGCTAATAAGATTAATAATAATACAAATGCACATTTATATTACCCATTTATTTTTGTTAATCAAAATCAATATAAATTTATTATTAATAAATTAGTTGTTAAATTAAATTCTATTTATAAAGATTTTATTTGGTATTATATCATTGATTATAGAATGAAAAGTTGTGGATTTAGATTATTATATTGTAATAAACCTTATTATGTTAATTGTTATGATGATAATACAAAAACAAATACATTAATTGATATGAAAATACCACATAAACCAAATTATTATTTAATTAATTATGATAAAACAACAATTAAATTAAATAATGATGATAAAATACATCATTTATTTATTACTTCTATGCAAACTAAATATAAAAAAGAAACAATAATATTAAAAAATAAATATATTGATTATTTTAATAATTATAAATTTTATAAACCAATTGAAAATAAAAATAATAAAAAATCTAAAAATAAAATAAATAAAATTAATAAAATAATTAAAGAAAATAAATTAAATAATATTAAAAATGTTAATATAACCCCAGAATTAGATAAAGTATTTAATTTATTAAAAATAAATCGATTAGATGATTTTGATGAATGGATTTATATAATATTTATATGTCATACATATGATTTATATGAATATTGTATTGAATTATCAAAAAAATCAAGTAATTATGATGAATTATCAATAAAAAAGGTTAATGAAATATTTTTAGTTAATGATTTTGAAGAAGTGCATTTTAATTCATTATTTCATATTATAAGAGAAGATTATAAAATTGATAAAACACAAGAATATGATTTTTTAAAAGATAATAATATTAATATTGATTTATTAAATAAAGAATTATTAAATTTTAATTGTAATTATCAAATTAATAATAATTATAAAAATAATATTATTATTGATGATTTAATTAAATTAAATATTAAAGATAATATAATTAATAATAAAAATTTTAATTATTTAGAAGTTAATAATGAATTTATTAATGATGATGATTTTGATTATATTAAGAATTACAATAATATTTGTTTAATATCACCTGTTGGAACTGGTAAAACTGCAACTATTAAAAAATTAATTCAATATTGGAATAATAAATATATTGAATATTATAAACAAAATAATTTTAATGTTAATTTAAATTTAAATATATTATGTATTTCTTCATTAATTTCTTTAGGAGATAAATTATGTAAAGATTTAAATGAATTTAATATTATTAATTATAAAGACATTAAACCTTATCAATATAATAATTATGATAATTTAAATATATCTTTAGAACAATTATATTTATTAAGTAATAATTATGATATTATTATTATTGATGAAATAACAAGTTTTATAAGTAGATTTTTAAGTAAAACAAATATTAAAATATCTAATAATTATTATGCTTTATTAAATTTATTTAAAAATTGTAATCATATTATATTTTGTGATGCATTATTTTGTGAAGATACATATTTATTAACATCAAAGTTATTTAATTGTAATAATAATAGAAGTTTATTTTATTATAATAAAAATAATAAATGTAAAGATAAAATTATTAATAATTATTTATATGATAAAAATTTTAATAATTTAGATAATATTATTTCTTTTATTAATAAATTTAATATTAATGATAATATTAATAATAATGAAAGTATATTAATTTGTTCTGATAGTGCAAAAATATCTAATTTAATTTACAATTATTTTATTGATAATTATAAAAATAAAAATGATTATTTTGAATTAATTACAAAAGATAAATATAATAAAGAATTTGTTAATAATTGTAATGAAACTTTTAATAATAAATGTGTAATATATTCACCTAAAATTACTTATGGAATTGATATACAAATTAATTATAATGAAATATTTGTAATATATAAAGGTAAAAGTATTAATTCTTATTTAATGCTTCAACAAATTTCAAGAAGCAGAAAATGTAAAAATATTAATATATTATCATTATTCAATAATAATAAAAATAATGTATTAAAATTTAAATATTTTAAAAAACAATATATTAATAATATTAAAAATAATAATGAAAATGCATATAATTTAATAAATGATAAAAATATAATAAATAATATTGATGAATTATTTAAATTAAATGATAATTTAAATAATAGATATAATGATATTATTGATTTTTTAAATATTATAATTTATAATAAATATAATAATTATTTAACAAATAATAATAAATTACATTGTTTAAAATTATTAAGTGAATTTCAAGGTTATACATTTAATAATTATTATATTGATAATATTATTGAAAATAATATTGATGATATAAAATATTTAGAAATAAATAATTATGATAATATTAAAATATTAGAAGAAATTAAATTAGATAAAAATTATGAATTATGTAATAATGAATTAAAAATATATTTAAATGAATTAATAAAAGATAAGAAAAATATTAATCGAATATTACATAGCAGATATTTATTTATTTATGATTTTAATAAGATAGAAAATATATTTAAAAATAATAATGAAGATATTATTAAAATTATAAATAATAATAGTAATAATTTAAAATATGTTTATCAAATATTAATTAATTTAAATAAAGATTTAGGAATTAATAAATTTGAATTATTAAAAGAATATAATAAGGATAATTTAATTAAATTTATTGAAAATAATAAGGAAAATATAGAAAAATTATATATATCAAAAATGAATAGTAAAATTAAAAATAAATTAAAAAATAAATCATATGATGATTTATTAAAAGAAATTAATAATGATAAAATGAATAAAAAATTTAAATGTATTAATGGATTATATTTATTTAATCAATTTATTCTTAATTGTTATAAATATATTGATAATAATTTAATAATTTCTAATAAAGAAAATTTTATTATTAATAAAAATAGATATAAAAATAGATTAATATTTAATAATAATTATATTAATAATATGAAAGATATTTATAATGTAATAAAAAATAATGATATAATTATTACATTTAATTAAAAATAAATAAATTTATATATATTAGATATACTTTTAATAAAAGTCGCCCTTTTAGGAAAAATTTATTAATATTTTTTTCCTAAAAGGGCGACTTTTTAATAAATGTATATTTACTAATAATATTTTTATTAATTTAAATTAATAAAAGTAATATAATTAATATTATTTTAATAAAAATAAAACAAAAATATATTATAAAATTTTGCCTTATTGTTGATGATATGAAAAATATTTATAATATAATAAAAAATAATTATTAAAAATATTAGAATTATTATATAAACCATTTAACATATAAATATTATTTTTTGTATAAGATTTAATAAAATCTTTTTCTTGTTCTGTTAATATATAGGTATTTTTATTTAACATATTTAATTTATATTAAATATTATTTTATATCTTTAATATATATAATATAAAGATAAAAATTTTTTATATAATATTCAAAATTAATTTAAAATAAATAATAAAAAATTTATATATAATAATGTCTCTAGATAATGAATTAATTAAAAATGAATATCAAAATGAATTTATTTGTGATACAATAAAATTTATATTAATTAATTCTAATTTATCAATTGTATATAAAAAAGTAATATTAAGAGAATATATAAATAATTATTTAAATAATAATAATGAAGACAAAATAAAAGATATAATAAAAAATTATGATATTAAAATATATGATTATTTATTTTTAAATCAACAAGAAAAAAATAAAAAAAATGTTAAAGAATATTATAAAAATCATAAAAAAGAATTAAATGAAAAAAGAATGAATTATTATTATGAACATAGAGACCAAGAATTACAACAAAAAAAAGAATATTATAAAAAGAAAAAACAAGAAAAAATAAAAGAAATTAATGATAAAGAATAAATAAATAATTATTAAATTTTAATGATAAATTTAAATTTATTATTACAAAAAAAATATTAAATAAAAATTAATCATCATGTATAAAATTGATATCTTTAAAATTTATATTTTTAATATCATCATATGAATATTCTTTTTTATTAATATTTAAATTATAATAACCTGAACTATTATAATTATCTTTCATAAGTAATAAATGAATTTTGCAATTATCACCTTCAAAATTAATATGATTAATTTTATTTTTTAAAGTTTTATTATTTTTATTTATATTTAATATTAAATCATAATTTTTTAAATATAAATTATTACATTCTAATACAGAAATATTACAATTTAAATTATCTTTTGGTATATCAATTTTAACATTATGAGCCTTATTAATAAGTATATCACAATATTCAATATTATATATATTTAAATTAATATTTGTAAAAATATTAATATGATAGTCATAAAATGAATCACTTATATCAATTTTAATATTTTTTGTTGAATAAAATTGTTGTATTTGTTCAACTAAGAAATTAATAATTTCTTGATTAATTTTAATTTCATCGATTGATTTATCATCTTGCTCATTAAAAGTTAAATTTAATCTTCCTTCTATTTCATCATATTCAAATAATACTTTATAAATAATAGGGAAATATGTATTAATAGTTAAACTAAATACATAAAATTTATAAATAATATAATTATCTTGTTTTTTAATAAGTGAAATCATTTTTTAAAATTTTTTTATTGATAATAATTTTAAATAATAATTTTTCAATTTTTTAAAAATTTTTTATTAATAATAATTTTAAATAATAATTTTTCAATTTTTTAAAATATATTATATTAAAATTAATTAATTAATAATATAATAAATTAATGAAAATAATTGATTTTTTTGATATTGTTCATTATGAAGATTATATAAAACATAAAGAAGATGAATATTTAAAAGAATTTGAAATAATATATTTAATAAAAAATAATAATAATATTATTGAAATATATTAAATAAAATTATTTTATTTAAATAAAATAATTATAATATATAAAAAATGGATAATATAATTAATAATTTAAATTTAATTTATAATAATTATATTAATAATAAATTATCAGAACATGCAGTTATAAAATTATTAATAGATTATTTAAGTAAAAAGAATATAAATATAAAAGAATTATTAAATAATCAAGAAATATTATTTAATAAAAATAATAAAACAAAATTATTATTAGATGTTTTAAATTATTTTTCACAAACCATATTAAATGATAAAATATTATTTGGTGAATGTGTAAAAATAATTAAACAAATATTAAATGATTATATAATATTAGAATATGATGAATTTAAATTAAAAACTTATTCATCCAATAATATTATTATTAATAATCAAATAAATTATTTAAAAAAATATATTAATAATTTAATTCCAATAGAATTTAATGAATCATATGAAAATAAAAAATTAAATGAAATGCCAGAAGATATAACATATTCTAAACATAAAAATCAATTTACAAAAACTAAATATTTTGATAATTCATATATAATATATTCTTATATATGTTATTTTAAATGTGCTGTAAATTGTATTAAACATAATGAATTGTTTAAATTATTCAATCATATAGAAAGTGATAAAATAGGTGGTAATTTAATAAATTATCCAAGAAAAATAATTGGAGGTAAAATATATAATTTAAATGATTATTATATGATTGGAGGATATGAAATATATGATTTAATAAGAATAACAGAAAAAGATAATTTATTAGAAATAATTAAAACATATAATAAATTAACTTATAATTATTATATGATTGGATTAATTGGAATTAAATATTATCCTTATCAAATATTAAGTGAATTATTATATAGAATTAATAATTTATATAGTGATTTATTTAAAATAAGAGGTAAATATACTTTAAACATATCAAAATATGATTTACAACAAAATAAAAATAATAATTTATCAAATATTATTTTTAATAAATTAAAAACAAATACTAAATTATGTGCATTTATTAATACAACAATAAATGATCCATTTATTAATAATGTTTTTACAAAATTAATTAATGATAAAATAACATTTGATAAAATAAAATTATATAATAAAAATAATATTATAAAAACTATAAAAAATAATAATATTTATCAATATAATTATATTATTGGAGATTATTATTTAGAATCAATTTGTGTTATAGAAAATTTTCCAAATTTAGGTATGGATTTTCATAATGTTTATATTAAATTTAATTATGATGATAATTGGAATATTATAGAAAAAATAAAATATGATAACATTGTAATTAATTATAATACATTTAAAGAAGATTTTAAACATAATAAAAAAATATTAAATTCAACAGAAAAAGAATTAAATATATTTAAAAATAATTTTGTTACAGATTATTATGATGGAGAATATAATTATAAAATATCTATGGTTTGTTATGTAAATAAAAATTATAATGATATGTTATTTAATTTATTAAAATAAAATTATTTTATTTAAATAAAATAATAATTATAAATTTAAGAATAATTTAATTTGATTAGATAAATCATTTGATATATTAATAGAATAAAGATAATATAAAATATAAATATTTAATTGAGAAATATATTTTAATTTAAAATCATCATTATAAAATTTTGACGATGTCGATATATCGGCATCTCTTGATTCGGATAAATCCGAATCATCTTCATATTTATCATAAAAATTATTTAATACAAATTTAATTTCTTTTTCATTTTGTGTATTAAATATTTTTAATTTATTTATTAATTTATTAATCAATTCTTGATTATTTTCATTATTAATAATTTTATTACATAAATATATTAATTCATAATTAATCATATTATTAGTATTTAATAAAGTAATTCCACAATTAAAAATAATATTAATAATATTAGAAAATTTTAATTTTCTATCAACCATATCTTCTAAACCACACATTATATTATCAATTCTATAATTAATAATATTTTCATTAATATTATTAACATTATAATTATTAAAATCATTATCAGTTAATTTATAATTAAAAAACATTAAATAAGTATAATAAACGATAATTTTATAATTATCATTATCTAAAATTAATAATTCATCTTCATGATCTTCATTATCATAAGAAGAAAATATTTTTTCTAATTTAATATAATTCATAATACAATCTTTAATATATTTTTTATAATTATCTTTACCAATAATATAATCTTTATAAGTATTATTAACAAATAAATCATAATTATCATTAATTTCATTTAATAATAAATTACCTCCTTTAATATATTCATTATGTATATATTTTGGATTAATTATAATATATTTAATATTATTAATTTTATTTTTATTTTTAAATAATTTATTTGTAATATTTTTAATTATATTTTTATTCATTTAATATAATAATAAATAATAAAAAAAATAAAAATATTCAATTTTTATTTTATTTAAATAAAATAATAAAAATTATAAATTTAAAAATAATTTAATTTGTTTATTTAATTCATCATTATAATTAAATTGATATATAAAATATAAAGCATAAATATTAAATTGAGAAATATATTTTAATTTAAAATCATCATTATAAAATTTATCATCATATTTTTCATAAAAATTATTTAAAACAAATTTAATTTCATTTTCATTTTGTGTATTAAATATTTTTAATTTATTTATTAAATTATTTATAAAATTTGTTTTTAATTTATAATTATTTTCATTAAAAATTTTATAACATAAATTTATTAATTCATAATTTATTAAATTTTCATTTGTATCAAAATAATTATATATTGTTATTAATATATTAAATACATTATTAAAATATATATTATCATTAATATTATCTTTAATATCTTCAATAGCATATGTTATATTATATAATCTATCATACATTATATTATAATTCTTATCATTTTCAAAATTAAAAATATCATCATCAGTTAATTTATAATTATAAAAAGTTAAATATATATAATAAATAATTTTTTTATAATTATCATTATCAAATTCTAATTCTTCATTTAATATATTAAAATTATTAAATTCATTTAATAAATAATTATAATTATTAATAATATCATTAATATAATATTTATAATTTGATTTACCAATATAATAAGTATTTGAAATAATATTTTGTTTTAAAATTTTATAATTATCTTCTATTTCATTTAATAATTTTCCACCTTTTTTAATATTATCATTATTTAATAAAAATTTTTTACTTAATTCTATATTACCAATAACATTTAAATTTTTATCAAAAATATAATCAAAATATTTAATATTAATTTCTTTAATATTATTATTTTTTTTATATTGTTTTATTTCTTCCATTATTTTATTATAATTATTTATAAAATTAAAAATATTCAATTTTTTTTATTATATTTAAATAAAATAATTATAAATTTAAGAATAATTTAATTTGTTTATTTAATTCATCATTATAATTAAATTGATATATAAAATATAAAGCATAAATATTAAATTGAGAAATATAATTTAATTTAAAGTCATCATTATAAAATTTATCATCATAAATTTCATACATATTATTTAAAACAAATTTAATTTCATTTTCATTTTGTGTATTAAATGTTTTTAATTTATTTATTAAAATATTAATTAAATTATTTTTTGTTTTTAAATCTTCATTATTAAATATTTTATAACATAAATATATTAATTCATAATTAATTAAATTTTCATATTTATTTAAATATTTAGATATTAAAACTAATACTTCAAAAACATTATTAAATTTTATATTATTATTAACTAAATCATCTTGTATATCTTTATCTTGTATATCATCTAATGCATAACAAATTTTAAAAATTCTATTATTAATAATATTATTAATATTATTATCAATATTATAAATATTTAAATTACAATTATTAAAATTAATAATATCTTCATCGGTTAATTTATAATTATAAAAAGTTAAATATATATAATAAACAATTTTTTTATAATCATCATTATCAAAATCTAATTTTTCATCTTTAATATCAAAATTATTAAAAATATACATTAAATAATTGTAATTATTAATAATATCATTAACATAAGATTTATAATTATTTTTACCAATATAATAAGTATTAGAAATAATATTTTGTTTTAAAATTTTATAATTATCATTAATTTCATTTAAAATATTTCCTCCAATTTTTTTATCATTATTATTATTAATATTTAATAAAAATTCTTTTTTTAATTGAATATTTCCAATAACATTTAAATTTTTATCAAATATAAAATCAAAATATTTAATATTAACTTTTTCAATATGATTATTTTTTTTATAATTATTAATTTGATTCATTATTTTATTATAATTAATTATAAAATTATAAACATTCAATTTTTTATTTAAATTATAAATTGTATTTAAAATTGATTGATTAAAATAATATGTTTTATTTTTATATTCATCTATTAATTTATTAATATTATTTATAATAATATCATCGATATTTAAATTATTATTATTATATAATGGATTTAAATAAATATTATTAAAAAAATTAATTTTAGTTTTATTATGTAAAGTTAATTGATAAATAATTTCATTATTATTATATTTTATTATTTCTATTGGATTTAATTTTATTATAATATACATTGGAAAACAATTATTTAAAGAACATTTATTTATATCATATTTAAATTTACTCATTCTATTATCTAAACAAATATTAATTTTTTGTTTTATTTTATCATTAAATATTGAATGACCAAATATATAAATATATTGTTGGTTATTTGTATTTAATATATTATATAATCTATTTTCTTTATTTATATTAGATTTATTTTCTATAAAATTACTTATATATAATAAATCATTTTTAATATTTTCATTTTCTAAATTAATTAATGATTGTAATATATTAATATCTTTATTAAATTTATAATTATGAATACAATTTATTTTATTATCAATAATATAATTTAAACAAAAATTATTTTTTATAAAATTTAAATATTGAATTATTTCATCATTAAATTCATTAATTGATAAATCATATTTTTTATAATATCTTATATCATGATTTCCTAAAATTAATATTAATTTTTCTTTTAAATATTCTTTTAATATTCTAATATAATTATATGTTCTAATATATTCTTTTTCTTTATATTCTTCAAATTTAGATATTGAATAATTTGTATTATTTACTTCATTGTATTCATAAAATTTTATATCTGATTTTTCATGCCAACAGTCAAATATATCACCTAATAAAATAAATGTATAATTTAATTGATATAATTTTTTAATATTATTTATTAATGTATCTTTATTATTATATTTTAAATTTATTTTTGTTAATAATTCTACTATATTTAAAAATATACTTATATCACCATGTAAATCACCTATTATTATATATTCCATTTTTTTATATATTTTAATTATAAAAAAATGATTATTTATTATATAATATTATAAATTATAAATCATTAAATTATAAATAATGTTTTGTCCTAATTGTAATAATTTATATGATATAAAAGATACTGATAAAGGTGATTGTTTTGTTTGTTCAATTTGTGATAATGTTGAACCTATTAAACCAGGAACTTTATTATTATCTAAATCTAATGAAGATAATGAAGTTGAAAATATTAATCCTAAATATAAAAAAAATGTAAATGCTTTGATGCATACTACTAATTATATTTGCCCTAATAAATCTTGTGAAACTCATAAAAATGCAAAATTAAAAGATGCAATTATTGAATATACAAAAGATAATTCTTATAAAATTAGATATATATGCTTAAATTGTAATACTGAATGGATTAATAATCCTTCTTATAAATAAATTATTTCTTTTTAATTATTATTTTAAAAAAATAATTATTTTTTTATTGATTAATATTTTTTAATAAATTTAATAATTCTTCTTTATTTTTATCATTAGATAAAACATTTAATAATTCTTTTAATATATTATCTGATGATAAATTATTAATTTCTTTTTCTTTTTCATTATTAATTTTATTTTTTTTAATTATTTCATTATCATCTAATTTTGTTATATCATTTTTGCGTTTTAATGTTTTATTTTCATTATTTTCATTATATATATTATTTTCATTAATTAATTTTGTTTTCATAAAATATTCTTTATTAGAATTTTTAATATCAGCCAATTCATCTAAAAATTTTTTATTATTTATTTTTTTATCATTATTATCTACATTATCAAAATCTGTATATTGACATTGAAATTTTAAAATTTTATTATTATTTTCAATTATAATTTTTATTTTATTTATATATTTATTTATTTTTATATGATAATAATGAATATCATATAATATATTTTTAAAATCAATTAAAATATCTTTTAATTTATGTACATGATGATAAACTGCATATATATCTTTAAATGTATCTTTAAAATTTATTATATTAATATTTTTTAAAATATTAAATTGATTAATAATTTGTTGATATTTAATATATAATTCATCTTTTTTTAATTTAATATTATTATATTGATTAATAAAATAATTTTTATCATTAATTTTATTTATATAATTTAATAATTCACTTAATAATTTATCTAATACATTAAAATATGAATTACAATTTTTAGACATTATTTTATAATTTAATAAATAATTATCATAATAATGTTTTAATTGTTCTTTATTTTGATAATTAAATTTATTATGTATTTCTTTTATTTCATCTTGTAATCTATCAAGATTACCTGCCATTGCATCAAAAAATATTATTTTTTCTATATTCATAGATTTTTGTATTGTATAATCTTCAAATTTACTATTATTATAATATTCATTTTTAAAATTTTTTAAACCTTTATAATAAGTATTATTTTGTATTTTTGTTTTTTCTTCTTTTTTTAATATTATATTATCTAAAGGTATATCTAATGAATTTTTTTCTGTTTTATTAACTTGGTTAATTATTTCCATTATTATTTTTTGAAAAATAATAATATTTATATAATTATTTTATTATTATATATTATATATTCAATTTTTTATAATTTATTATTATGGAAGTTAATAAACAATTAAATAAAACTTCTAAAATTAAAAATTATAAATCTTTAGAATTTAAAAATAAATTTTCTAAAAAAATTAATAAAATTATTTCTAAAGATATTTTAAAATTAAAAGAAGCTCCTTTTAGATTTGGTGATTCAACAAATACTAATAATATTATTAATTATGTACATAATTTAGATTATTATAAATTAGGTATTATAATTAATGAAAATAATTATGATTTCAATGTATTTTTAAAAGATAATGAATATTATATTGATGATATTAAATTAAATGTTATTTTAAATAATGATAAATTATTTATGTTTTATAAAGAATTATATTAATTAGTTTATCAATTATTTTATTTAAATAAAATAATAAAAGATATTTTTATAATTCAGTATTTATATACATTAATCCACCTTGTCCAGATACAAAGTTTAAGAAATTAATATTTTTACAAATCCAAATTATTTCTACTTTTCTATCATTTTTATCTAATTTATTTATTTCTTCCCAATTAAAATATAAATCTAATTCTAATTCACCAACTTTTGACATATTAGAAGTTCCTGATGGTTGTAAATCTTGAGGATATAAAGAAAATGAATAACAATAAATACCATCATCATTAATTCGAGAATGTTTTAAATCTTTATTTAATAATGAATACATTTTTATTCCTATATCTTCATTTGGTTGTCTTAATTGTTGATTATATCTAATATCAAATCTTTCTAATATATTTTCATTATTAATTTTATAATTATTCTTTTGTTTTTCATTAATTAATCTAATTAATAAATAAAATTCTTTACAAGAATTATAAAATTCATTCGATATTTGAATTTTATTATTACTTTTATATTGATTTAAATTTATTGTTGTATAATAATATTGATGTTGATCAATTAACATTCTTTTAATTTCTTGTGATATTTTTATTTTTTCATCCATTTTTATTATAATATTATCAACAATCATTAATCCATTATATAAATCATTATGTTTATTATTAAATATTAAATCTCCTTCTTTATTATATAATATTAATTTATCCATATTATTAAATGTTATTCTTACTTTAGCATCAGAATGTATTAATGATAACATAGGAATAGAACATTGAATATATCTATTAAAAAAGAATTGTAATGGAATAAATAATTGATAACTATTTTTAATATTATTATCATAATTATTTATTTCTTTAACATTACCAATTAATTTATCATAACCTTTCTTTAATTCTTTATTCATAAATAATTTATAATATATATGTAATAAATCACCAGTTAATGTATCTATTAATTGATCTCCAATATAAAAATCAATTTTATCAATCAAATAATGTCCAATTTCTTTAATCCAACAACATTCAATATAATTTTGATTATGTTTTTTCCATAATTCTCTTATAAAATCTTCACATTCAGAATAATTATCTAAATCATAAATATTATCTTCTAAATAACCAATTTTATCTATTTTATCTAATGTATTTAAATATAATCTATAATAATAATCAAATATATTATTATATAATTCAATATTAGAATTTGATTTATTATAAATATTTATTAATATTTTAAATTCTGAATTATTTATTAAATAATAAATTAAAAATCTTATAAAATCACTTTCATATTTAAAATTATTAAATTGTGTGTTAATAATATCATAAAATTTATTATATAATATTTCTGGTGTTATATATTCACTTTGTTTATCATCATTTAAATCATAAATTTTATCTAACATTTTATTAATATTATTTATACTTAATATGTCTTTATATTCATTATACCAATTATATAAATTTTCATATATTATTGGTATATTTTTATATTGTGTTATTAAATAATCAAAACAAGATTTTATTAATTGGTTATTATCATTATAATAATTATTAATTATTATTGTTAATTTTTTATTTAATTCTTTTAATATTTCATCATCATTTAATATTATATAATCTGCAATATTTTTAATAGTATTTAATTGATTAATATTATATTTATAAGTATTTATTATATTTAATATATCTTGATCTGTTATATGTGTTTCATATTCATCAATACAATAATTTATTAAACTTTTAATTTCATTAGTATTATTATTATCAATATTTTTATAATAATCTTCTTCTTTAATTAATAAATCAGTAAAAACTTCAATATAATTATGCATATTATTATCTATTTGTTCATCATTTAAATAACTTTCAATTCTTTTTTTTCTCATACCTTGATTATAATTAAAAATATCAAATATACTTAAATAATTATTATCATAATATAAATCACTTAATATTGGTAATATTTTATTATTTAATGGTTGTAATAATTCATAATATATTTTATACAATATAAATACTTTTAATATACTTTTTTGTTCATTAGCAATTGATGTATTATTATATTTATAATAAAAATTATAATCTGTTGATTGTTCTTTTGTTATTTTAATATAATCATCTTCATAATCAAAAAATATATCATATGTACAATTATTTTCATTAATATTTAATGTTAAATAACTTTTAAACATATCATTATTAATTAATTTTGGTGAATTTTCATTTAATATAATATCTTCATAAATATATTTTATTATATTAATATAAATATAATCTATTGGTTGATAAATATTAGTTTCAAATACTTCTAATAAATAATTAAAAATATCTTTATATAAATAATAATTTTTATATGAATTAATAAAATCATTTAAAATAATATTTACATAAGGAATACAATAATTATAAATATAATTAGAATTACCAAAGAAATCAATATATGATGATCTATCAGGATTAATATTAGAAATTTTAGGACAATTAATTATATAATCAATACATTCTTTTATTACATTACCTTTAAAGTAATCAAATTTATTATTAGATAAATTATATAATAAATAACCAAATAATTTATTATAATATTGATGAAAATTATTAATAATATAATTATTGATTACAAATAAATAATCATATAATTCAAATGATGGTACAATATGTTCTTCATTTTCAATTATTTCTACTTTATAAAATTGATAAAATATATCATTTATTAATAAAGTATTATTTACAGTAATTAATTCATTTATTTTATCATTAATTACTTGATGTGTTGAATAATATCTTGGTTCAATATTATTATCTTTTACATAATTTATAATATTTGAAAATTCATTACATAACATATAATTTTTATATAAATTTAAATAATTATTAAATTCATTATTATCAATTAATATATGATTAGAAGAAATATATATTAAATCTAATAATCTTTTTATTTCTAATATTGAACTTTCAATTAAATATTCTATTAAATTTTTATTTATTAATATTGCTTCTTTACTTGATGATAATGTTATATCTTTATAATTTTCATCAGTATATGATATATATGAATAATTATATAATTTCATATGATTTTGTATAATATTATAAATATATTCATTTTCATTTGATTTTACTGCTTTTTTATCAATTGGAAATTCAACTTTTTCTAATTTATCTTTTAATTGATTTAATATTAACATATAAATATTTATAATTATTTTTTCCATATTTTCATATTCTATATTTTCATTATTTATTTTAGTTTTAAATTCATTAGGATATATATCTCCTGATACAAATTTATATTTATATAATATATTAAATAAACAATTAGGAATAAATAATATTACATCTTTTTCTCTTGAATCTAATATTGTATTTAATATTTCATCTAATTCTATATTTGGATTATTATTAATTTTATTTATTATATCAATTAAATAATTTATAAAATTTGTTATAATGTAATAATTATTTCCATCATTAAAATCATATTTTAATATTTTATTATTATAAGTATTATTTATATCATCATGACATATATTAAACATAAAATTACTATAAATTAAATCATAAATAAAATTAATATTATTAACATCAATATTATATTCTTCACCTTCATAAATATATTTATAATTATAAGTTGATAATGTATTTAATAATTCTTTAAATTGTTTATCAATATAATAATTATTTATTATATCATTATATAATTGTGATCTATATTTTGATATATATTGTATAGTTGATGTATTTGTTAAATTAGGATTAATATATAATTTATTAACACTATAATAAATATCATTAATATCATTATCATTATAAACATTATCAATATATCTAATAATTGGTTCATATGAATTTGTTGTATTATTTACATAATGTATAATTTCTCTATTATTTAATAAATTAATATAATAATTAAAAAAATAATTATCCATATTATTAATTATTTTATTAAATATATAACAATTAGTCATATATTCAGTTGTAAAATAATCATAATAATTATTATTAATATTTTGACAATATGACAATAAATTATCATATGAATCATAAATATAATTATAATTAGATTCAATATATTTATAAAAATTAGTTGTTATATCATATTCTTTATTTGTTAATGTTTTATAAATATTTTTAATATAATCTATTATATTTAATCCTTTTACATAATCATAAATTTGTATATTTAATATATTATTAATATATAATTGTTTATATAATGTATTATTACATAAAACATTCAATAAATTATTATTAATATATTGTAAAATATTAGATTTATTATATAAATAAACTTTATTAAGTAAATCATATGTTTTATCATTTTCATTAATATTATCTATAATTTTAATATTATTATTATCATTATCATCAATTTTATCATTATATAATATTTCTTGTTCATTAGATAATTTAGATAATGTAAAATTATTATCAATTGGATTTTCTAATAAATTATCCTTATTTAAATGTAAAATATAATTATCATTAATATAACAAACATCATATGGTTTATTAATTTTAATCCATTCACCTTCATCTAATTCATTATTATTTGAAATTTTCCAATTATATAATGAACAATTATTATTAGTATCAAATTGATTTATAATAAAAATAAAATCATATATTTCATCTAATTCTTTTAATTCTTTTAATACAAATTTATTTTTATCTTTATCAAAATAAAAATGTTTTATTATATGATCAAAATTAGATGCTAAATATAAATCTAAATCTTCTATTAAATCTATTTCATAATAATAATTATTTAATTGAATATAAACATTTTCATAATTATCTTCTAATTGTACATATTTTAAAATATAACTTCCATTATTTGATTCTGAAACATAACTACTTTTTTCTAAATTTTTATTTTCATCAAATTTATAAAATACTTTTGATGATAATGTTGTTAATATATTATTATCATAAGGTATATATTGAGATAAATATTTATCATCATTATTATCTATTATATCAATATTAAATATACCAATAATAATTTCATTTACATAAATTAATGGTTTATATTTCATTATATATCTATGATTAAATATATGATATTCATTTGATATTAAATTAATATTAGGTTGTAATCCATTAATATTATATAATTTCATATTATTAATTATAGCACTTTTTAAATCTTCTTCAGTATTTTTATCAATATCTTTTGAATTAATAAGAAAATAACCAGAACTTGATAATACAATTAATTTATTATAATCAGATAATAAATAAAAATTATTATTTTCATTAAAATCTACATAAATATTATCATAATATATTAAATTATAATTATCTTCTAATAAATGTAATTTTTCTATATTTGTATGTTCTTTATTAATACGATTTGGTATATATGGATAAATATTTAATGTAATTATATCATCAATACTACCATTTATAATTTTATCATTAAATACTTTAATATTATTATTTTTATCTTTATAACTTAATAAAATATGTCCATAATCATCTCCATTTTCAAATTTATATAATAAAAAGTTTTTATTAATTTCTAATAAATCAGGAAATTCATTATTATATTCTATTGATTTATTGGTAAATGTTTTAATATTTTCATTATTTATATCTATATTATGTTTTTCTTCATTAACATAAAAATAATAAAATTTAATATCATCATAAGTATAATATTCATTATTATCTAATTCATAAATATTAAAACTTTCATCATCATAAATTGGATAATAATAATAATTATATGATTCATTATATATTTGCTTTTTATAAATATAAAAATATTTTTGATTATTCGATGATGTATAATAAATATTATTATATATTGTATTATCATCTGGAATTAAATATATTATTTTTTTTTCATTATTATTATTATTTATAATTTGAAATAATATTGTATATAATAAATATTTATTATTGTTATTATTATAATATGAAGTAATAATATTATCTTCAAAATAAGAATTTATTATATAATTATTATTAAAAAAAGAAATACAATTAAATATATAAGTATTTTCATTATAAAAAATTGTTTTATCACTTGATGATTCAATATTAAGATTGTAAAAAGTATTTACATTATTATTATTTTCAACATATTTTTTAGGTATTATATTAAATCTTATATTAATTACATTTTTTGATTCTTTTAATAAATATATTATTGCATTATTATTATCTGTTGTAATAATATTATTTTTATAAATAACATTTTTAGTTTCATAATAAATAAATAAATCTTCAGATATATCATTATAATTATTTTCATTAGTATAATATCCTATTCTATCATTATATTCATTTTGACTATCACTATCTAAATCTTTTAATATTATATCAGTAATAAATATAAAAAATAATTTATTATAATTATTAATATCAATTAATTCATTATTAAATAATTTTTTTATTATTGTTTTATCATTAATTATTTCATTATTATCATAATTTAATTTATATAAATATAAATTTTTTCCTTTAGGAATTATAAATTCATATTTATAAATTTTATTATCATAAATAAATAAAATATGATTTAATATATCTAAAATATTAGTTGTTAAAACATATTCATTATTATTTTTATATAATTGAATTATTTTTATTGTATCTTCAGTATTTTTAATATTTTCTAAATTAATATTTGGTAAAGTATAATTATTATCATTTATAATAAAATTATTATAATTAAAATCAATATTATTATCATTATTTATTTGACATCTAAAAAAATATTTATTATCATTAGTTTTATCTTTTAATATTGTATAATTTTCAAATGATTTAATAAAACATATATTATCACAATTATAATTTACTATTTTATTTTCATAATCATAATATATTAATTTATCATAATTATATGGTTTAATATCACATTCAATACTTGAATCATTCAATAATTTATAATTAAAATTATATAATTTAGTTTCAATTATTTCATTTTGATTATTACATTTATTATATATAATATTAAATGATTTAGATAATGTTGAATTTTTAATATCAAAATCATCAAATATAGTTAAATAGAATATATATAATTTAATTCCAATTTGTTTTAATTTATTATTTAAATCATCATTTGATGAATATGTATTATTATCATTAATAATTAAAACAGGCATAACAAAATAAGATTCAATATTATAATAATAATTTATTATTTCATTATTTATTTGTGGTATTAATTCTATTGAATTAATTTTATTATTCGTTTGAATTGTATTTACATTATTATTTGAATTTAGTATTAAATTTCTAATATTTGAATTATTATATATCATAAATTCATTTATTTCATAAAAATTATAATAATCATATGATGAATAAAAACCATCTATTTTTTTAATTTTATTTTCATCTAATAAATATCTATTTATTAAATCTTTATAATGTTGATTATTTAATGATAAATTATAATTTGAATAATCAATTGGTTTAATAAAATTTATTTCATCATTATTTTTATTTATTAAATAATCATTATAATAAGATAATTGACCATTATATATATCATTTTCATTACTTAATGTATTATATAAAGCATATTGATTTGAATGTATATAATCACCATTTTCTTTTTCTAATACTTTATCAAATATATTAACATAAGATTTTATATTATTTATTTCTTCATTATAATTATATTTTGATATTTCATTTTCATCATTAATAAAAGCCATTAAATATTTCATTATTAAATTCCAATTTTTTAAATCATCTTTATTATAAATATCAAATAAATAAGATATTAATGTAATAAAATATTCATATTTATCTTGTGAATTAATATATGAATAAATATAATTTAATAATAATTCAATATTATTTTCTCCAGGATTTAATACACTAAATATTTGTTTTATTTTATCAAATATTGATATTATTTGATCATCATCATTTAATATTGTATCTCTAAATACATTAAAATATTCTTCACTCATTATTTCACTAACTTTATCATTTACTTTTGTACAATCAATATTAAATATTTTAATATTATTTTTATTATATTTATCAAATAATATTTCTTCATTTATTATAATATTATTCATTAAATCATAAATATATTTATCTTCATTAATTTCATTAATAAATAAATTATTAATAATATTATTTTTAATATTATTAAAATTTGTAATATTTAATATTTTTTTATTATCATTTAAACAATCATTAATATAATTAATATCTTCTTCAGTCATATTTTCATTAACTAATTCTAATAATTCATTTAATTTATCTTTATTTGTATCTGAAATATATTTTGTAATATAATATTTTGTAAAATTTACATAATTAAATAAATAATAATTTGTATTTTGATAATTATAATATAATATATTAATAAATTGTTCATAAATTTTAACTAAACTTTCTTTATAATATTCAGAATTATTATATAAATAATCTAATGTTTTAATTATTCTATGATTATCATTATTAATATAAACTTTCATTAATTCCAATATACATTTTAATACAATTAATTTTAATTTTAATTGGTAATAAGTATTTGTAATATTATCAATATATTGTAATAAATTTATTAATTGATTAGATTGATTAATATTAAATTTATAAGTATTTAAAATAATATAATTATCTTGATTTGTTGTATTATTAATTTCTTCATCTAAATAATCATTTAAATTAGATAATATAATATCAAATAAAATATTTTCATCTTTAAATTTTAAATTATTATTATCAATAATAATATAATCATTATCTTTATAAAAAATAAATTTTATAATATCATCTTTATAATTTATTTCATCAATAATATAATTAATATTAATTTTATCAAAAAAATATTTATAAGAATTTATTTCAAAATTAATAAAATCATATAATGATTTATCAAACATATAATTATTAATCAAATCTAAAATATCATCTTTATTAATATATCCATTTTCCATATTAAAAGTATTTTCAATAATAGTATTAAATGTTGTATAAAGTAAATCATTTAAATTAGTATAAGCATTATAATCATTAGGAATATTATTATAATTATTACAATCATAATTAAATTCTAATTGTTTAATATCATAAAAATATTTATTATTATAATTATTATAAATTTCTCTAATAGTTTGTTCAGTTGTAATATTATCTAATAATTCAAATTCATCATTATGATTTTCATTATATTCATTAACAGCCTTATTATATAAATTAATAAATTCATTATATTTATTAACATAAATTTTTAAATATTCATTAAAAGAATTATAATTACATTTATTATTATAAATAAAATATAAATAATTAACTGGAAGTATTACTTTTCCAAATAAATTCTCTGAACAAATATTATTATCTAAATCTAAATCTAAATTAAAATTAATATTTAACATATTTAATAATAAAATTTTAATTTCTTCATTATTAAATTTATTAATATTAATTTGTATATCTTTAGTATTTAAATTATTAATTGTAATTTCATTTTCATTATTATTTTCATTATTATTTTCATTATTATTTTCATTATTATTTTCATTATATAAACTATTATAAATCCTATTAGAATTATAATGTTTAATAATTAATTTATCTTTATTTTCATTTAAACAAATAAAATAATTTAAATTATTATAAATAAATTGAACAGCAATAATATTATCATTATCATACATAATAGAATAATCATCAATATTATTAAATTTATTATTATTATTAATTTTAATATAATTATCCACTAATTTAATAATATTATTAGTATTAATTTCAATTTCATCATTTTTAATATTATATACATTAAATTTTAAATCACAATTATAAATAATTAATTTATTATTGATATTATAAACATAATAATCTTTATTATTATAATTAAAATAAATTTCATTAATAATATTAGTATTAGGTTTATAAAATATTTTATTAATAATATCATTAAATTTATTATTATCATTAAATTTATTATTATCATTAATTTGAATAATATTATTATCTAAATAAATTGTATTAAATTCATTAATAATAATTTTATCATCTGAAATAATAATATCTTCATTATCAATATTATACATAATACCAAAAATATTATCAAAATAACCATAATCAAACTCAATATAATTATTCATTAATTTTTTAGATAATTCATTATATAAATTAAAAGCTTCATCTTTAACTTTATAATCAGTATTAATAATTAAATTAGTAAAATTATCACAAGGAAATGTTAAATTAAATATACTTCTAATATCATCCAATGTAATATTTTTTAATATATCTTTAATACTTTGATTTAATTGTTTTAAAATACTTTCATAATATTCTTTTTTACTTAATAAATCCTTAACTAAATTATTAATAATACCATCTTCTTCATGTTCTCTATAATATCCATCATCATTTTTTAATATTTTACCTCCAACTAATAAATCAAAATCTTCATCAGTTAATGTTTTATTGATATCATTTTTATCAACATACCAATTATAACCAAATTCTTTTAATTTTTCTTGTAATTGTCCTTTAGTCCATTTTCTATATTTACATTTTATAGCAGGTAAAAATATAGATAATGTCATATTATTAATATAATCAGTTTTAGGTAATGTAAAATTACAAACTTCACCAAATTTACAGTTTTGTAATATATATTCATTATTTACTTTAGCAAAATCTTTATATTGTCTATAAGTATTTTTAAAAAATGTAATTGAAGCATTATCATTAATATAATCTTCTGCACTATTTTTATTACTAATTATTTGTTCTAAAGTCGCAAAAGACATTTTTATAATCCTTTTAAATATATAATTTATTTATAAAATATGTTTTATTAATTAATCTTATATTTATAAATTATTAATATATTAATATATTAATAAATATGTTTAATAATTAAAAACAACCACAACAACCATTTTCTTTAATATCTTCTTTAACTTCTTTAACATTAGAAATAATACTATTAATTTTATCTTCAACTTCAGCATAATTATCTTCATAAATCTTTTTAATTTTTAATGCAAATTCTTTTAATTTCTTAAATTGTTTTTTAGATAAAATAGAATTTAAAGTAATTTTTTCTTCTTCATCAAAATTAACATCATCACCATCATCATTTATTAAAACAGTTCCTTTAGGAATAGTAATAAAAATATTTTTCATATTATTACCTCCATTAATTTGTTGAATAATATATTTTAATAATTCATAACCTAATTTAGTAATAATATCTTTAAAAACAGGAGAAAATGATTTTAAGAATTCTTTAACTTCATCAATAATAATTTCTTTAAGTTTAGTAATTAAATCTAAAATTTCATTTTTAAGTTTTTCAAAAATTTCATTACTATATTTTTTAATAGTTTCTAACATTGAACTACCTCCTTCTTTATTTTCAGTTAATAAAAGATTTTGATGTCTAAACATATGTTGACTAAATCTTTCAATATCATATCTAGTAATACCAGTTAATGCAACAATTTTATCATCATTAGATAATTCTGCAGTTTTATCATTAATAAACAATTCATAAAATAATTGTTTTTTATCTTCAGAATGAGATAATTCTTGTAAAATATTTTCTTTTTCAAAATAAAATTCAAAACCATCAATTTCTTGATGTTTTAATTCTTTTCTTAATTGATGAATTTGGTCAATAAGTGCAGGCACTCCTTCAATACAATTATTTGTTTTTTCGTTTTCACTCATTATAGTTTTAATTTAATTATATTTATATATCATAAAAAAAATTTATTTCTTAAAATTCTTATTATAATTATTTTTATTAGAAAAATTGTTATATTTATTATAATAATTATTTCTTTTATAATTACTAATTAATGAAGTAAATATAAAATGATTACCATTTAATTTACATTTTGATAAATCTTTACTGGTTAATTTATTAAATATATCATATGTAATAGGATAATTATGATCATTAATTTTACTATATTGGTCTTTATAATTATTACCTAATACATCTTCTAATTTATAATAATTAATATTATCTAATTTATTTATAGGATTATAAATTATATTTTTATATTGTTGTTCTTGTAATGGATCAGATACTATTTTAATACAAAATAATGTATCTTTTAATATTAATCCTATACAATCAATATTATATTCAATTTGATTCGTTAATAATAATACTAAAATATCTTTAAATTTATCTAATACATTAATATAATTATCACAAATTGTACAATCAGATCTATAATGTCTATCTAAATTTTCTTCAATAGGAATAACATTTTTTTTAGAAATATAAATATCATAATCAATAACATTAAATTCAGAAATAGTAGATAAAAATGATCCAATATTATCAACATCATTTAAATCTAATAATTTAATCCAAGATTTTTCACTCCAATCTTTATTATGTTTATAATGAATGAAAACACTATAATCATAATTTAAATGATCATATAAATCATCTTCATTTTTAGGCTCAAAATAAATTGTTTTTGGAATAGTAATAACTTGATTAATTTGAATATTTTCTTCTTTAATTGATGATTTTGATTCTTGGTCAGAAATATAAGGACTTCTTTCTCTTAAAGTAGATTTTTCAATTTTATCTATTTTTTTAAAGTTTTGATTTTTATATTGATTTTTTCTTTTGTTTTTTCTTTGAACTACCTCTTGATAACCATCATTTTCTTCATTATTTTCTTCTTCTTCATCTTTATTATATCTAAATTTATTATATTGTTGTTTTCTATTATTTTTTTTATTAAACATATTTTTATTATTAAAATTATGATTCATAATTAATATAAATCTTTATATATAGACTATATATATTTTTTTATATTAAATATTAGTATTTCAATTTTTTATATAAATAAAAAATTTATGATATATTGTAAATAATATAAATTAATCTATAAAAAATTATATCATTATTAATTTCATTATCTAATAATTTATTTAATTTATTATTAATTTTTTCATCAAATAAATTATTATCTATAATTTGTTTAATTATTATTTTAGATGAATAATTTGTTATAATAAATTTATTATAAATTTCTATCATATCTTTATTATTTTTTATGTTTTTAATGGTTTCAATTAATTCTTTTAATTCATTTATTGGCATTAATCCTTTCATTCCATATATTATTTTTTTATTTTTAATATTATCATTAGTAATAATATATTTTAAATTCTGTAACATATTTATTCCTTCTCTTAAATCTCCATTTGTTAAATTTACTATATTTGTTAACATATTATTTAAATCATCTTCTTTTAATTCTTTAGTAAATTCTTTATTATATATTCTTCTTAAATGTTCTTTTAATATTTCTTCATTTAATGGTTTAAATTCAAATTGTTGAGTTCTTGATATTAATGCAGGAATTATTTTATTCAAATTATTACATATTATACAAAATAATGTATTTCTTGCATATTCCATCTTTTTTCTTAATGCTGTTTGTGCTTCTTGTGTCATTGCATCAGCTTCATCTAATATTAATATTTTATATTTATTACTTCTATTTACATCTAAAAATGTACTAATAGTTGTTTTAATTGTATTAATACCTTTATCATTACTTGCATTAATTTCTAATACATAATTTGAATATTCTTCTGGTGTATAATATTCATAACAAAATGATTTTATAGTTGTTGTTTTACCAATACCTGGTTTTCCATAAAATAATAAATGTGGTGGTTTTATATTATCTTCTAAACATTTTTTTAATAAATCTATTATTAATGGTTGACCAATTATATTATTTAATTTTGTTGGTCTATATTTTTCTATCCATGGTAAATTGGATGTAATCATTTTATTATAATATAAATAATTATATTATTTTATTATATTATTTTCATTTTTTTATTTATTTAAATAAATAAAAATATTTAATAATTAAATGTTAAGTTTACTTCTTTTTAGGAGTTTGTTTCTTAGTTTCTTTCTTTTCAGCTGGTTTCTTTTCAGCAGGTTTTTTATCTTCTTTCTTCTTTTCTACCTTTTTAGCTGGTTCTTTTTTACCTTCTTCCTTCTTTTTAGTTTCTTTTTCTTTCATTTCTAATTCTTCAACAAATTCAGGAGTAATCTTCTTATCTTCAGCTGTTAAGGTCTTTTCATCAGTTTTCTTAACTGAATTAGAGAATTTATATTCAATTTCTTTAATTTCTTTCTTACATTTAGTACATTCCAAAATTGCTTTGTATTCTTCTAAATGTTTCTTCAAATGTTCATGCATTTCAAATTTGTCTTGGTCTTCTTTCTTTAATTTCAAATATCTTTTCAATGATTTCAAATTAATATTAAATTGTTTTTTAGTAATATTATCCTTTTGTAATTCTTCAATCTTCTTTTGACAAGTATCACAATGGGTAATAATTTCACGTTTAATACTACTTGAAGGCAATTCAGATCTTTTACCAGTATATCTGAAAATTCTTCTAGGAACATATTCACCTTTTTTATTCTTTCTTCTTTTTCCATTTTCATACAAAACAAACTTAATATCAGTATCATAAAGTTTACTAATATCTTTACCTTCTTGTTTCAACATCTTAAAAATAGCAGTTAAAGCTTTTTGAGCAGCTTGTTTAGGTCTTTTACCACTTGGAGTAGCTTTCAATTTCTTTCCTTCATAAATAATAGAGAAATGTCTATTTTTATGAGTAATTGATTTTTGTTGTTTTTCTTTCTTTTGTTGAGGTTTTTTAGTTTGTTTCTTAGTTTGAGGTTTCTTAGAAACTTTTTTGACTTGCTTTTTGGTTTGTTGTTTTCCAACCATTTTTAGTTTCACTTTACACAAAATATATATAACTTATATATATCTTATATATTTATTAATTTTTCATTTATCTAACGCATTTTAAAAAATTTTATATCCTCGAAGAATTCGAAAGCCCAGCTTTCGCTAGGCTTAGCCGGAAGGCAAGTCCTTCCGAGGCTAGAAAAAGCAAAGCTTTTTATACAAAAAAAAATAATATTATAATTAAATATTTTTTTTATTTATATTTAAGATAAAAAAATTTATTATTAATAATATCATATTTTTTAATTTTTATATAAAATCAAACTTCAATAATATTATTAATATTTTCTGGTTTATAATCTAATTTAATACTATTACATAAAACACCACATAATGGACAATGATAAATTGGATAATCATCATATCCTTGAATATGTATATTACAAAAATTATTATTACAATTTAAACAATAATAATAATAATATTCTTTATCTCCTTTTTCATCAATAAAATTTTTATTATGCTTTATTCTTTTTTCTTTTTCATTATTATAACATTTAGAACAAACAATATAAGATGAATTATTAGAATTAAATAATTTATCACATATTTTACATTTTTCAAATGATTTTACATTATTTAAATTATCTTCAAATCTATAAATTTCCATTTTATTTTAATATTTTTATATATTATATTATAAAATATTATATATATTATTATATATAATTTATTAGTTAATAAATCAATTTTTATAATTATGCCTAAAAATAAACAAATTAATAAAGATTATTCATATAATTATTATTATAAAAATAAAAATAAATTAAAAGAATATTATTATAAAAATAAAGATAAAAAAATTAAATATTCACAAAATTATTATCAAAAAAATAAAGATAAAATTAAACAATATGCACATAATTATTATCTAAAAAATAAAAATAAAATTAAAAATAATAATTTAAAATATTATTATAAAAATAAAAATAAAAAAAATAATATTAAAAATATATTACCATCTATTAATATTATATTTAAAATTATTAATCAATAATTATTTTATTTAAATAAAATAATAAAATATTTAATTCTTTTTCATTTCTTTAACATTTAAATCTTTTAATTCAGAAAACATTTTAATCAATTTATTAATATTATTATCAATAATTTCTTTAATATCTTTTATTTCATATTCTTTATCTAAAATAATTTTCATTTTGTATAATTTTTCTAATAAATTAGGTTGTTGTAAACCAGCATATTTAACTTTATTATCTAATTGTAATTGATCATTAATTAATTTAGATAAAGCAGAATTATATAATGAAATTTCAAATTGATTAATTTTATTATCTTCAATATTATTTAAAAATGAATTAATTTTATTATTTAATAATCTTAAATTATAAATAATATTATCACAAGCTTTATCAAAAATATCATATTCATCTAATTGACCATTAGAATTAATAACTAATTTAAATTTATTATTTTTAGCTTTATTTGTTGTAATATCTTCATTTTCATAATTAACATAACAATTAGAAACAGCAGACCAGATAGTATTAATTCTACCAATACCCAATACTCCAACTAATTTACAATTTAATTCTTGATTAGGTTTTAATTTTAATAATAAAATAGGATATTTTTTACTATATGGATTTTCAATAACTTCATTATTAACTACATATTTAACAAATTCACTATTAGTAGTAATTGATAAATAATCTTTAGTTTCATTTTTAACAGAAATATACATTTCAATTTTATTTTCATTCTGATATTCTTTACTTTGTATATATTCCATATAATCATCAATTGGATTCATATAATAATTATCATGTTTAAAATCATAAATTGGTATTTGTGAAAAATCATCTCTTAATTGAGTATTATTTTTAATTGATGTATTTTTATTAAATATCATAATAGAAGGTTCAAATGCATAAATTGGTATTTCACACATTATTGTTCTTCTTAATGCATTTAATATATTAATAGGATTATCATATTTATTAATAGTAATTTCATAAGTTAAATTACTATATTTTAAATCCTTCCTTTTATTATAATTTATCGTTTTTAAATTAAACATTATTATATTATTTATTATATTATTATATATTTTTTATTATATATTTATAATTCATTTTTTTATTTTTATTTTATTATATTATAAATATATAATTTATTATAATGAATGAATAAAAATACTTTTAAAAATTTATCTAAAGATAATCATAATGAATTATTTATATCTAAATCATTAAATAAATATAATATATTTAATTCATTTGATAATTATAATGATAATGATAATAATGATAATAATATAAATGATAATAATATTATAAAATATAATAAATTACCTATTATTAAACATAATTCATTATATAAAAATAATGATAATAATAATAATGATAATAAATATACTATTTATACAGATTTAAATAAATTAAAAGAAAAAGAAATTAATATTAAAAATATTAATAATAAAAGAAAATCAAAAAATGAAAAAAGAAAAATTTCTATTTATTTTTCAGATGATAATGAATATAATAAATTAAATTCATTATTAGAAAATGAAAAAAATATACAAAATGAAAAAAGAAAAAAATCAAAATCTGTTTCTTTTATTAAAAAATAATAATTTATTTTAATAAATTATTTTAAATTAACAAATATTTTTATTAATATAAAATAATTATATAATAAAAATAATGTTATCAAAAGAAGAAGAAATAAAAATAGAAAATACTATATTAAATGAAATTGATCAAAAAAAAATTAATGAAATTAATAAATTAATAGATAAAAATAAATTTAAATTACCAAAGGAATATGATATTATTGTACATAATTATTTATCATTAAAAATGACATCTAATGATGTTTTATTATATATGAATGATATTACAAATGAAAATATAAAAAAGCAATTATTAATAATAAATAAAATTATTGATAAAAATCATTTTATTTATAAAAATATATTTGATAAAGAATATAATAAAAATTCATTATTTCATTGTGAATTAAATTATATTAATTGTAATAATGTTTTTAATAATAATAAAGATAAAAAAATTAGTATTAATAATAAAATATCACCAATAAGATATAAAAAATATTATATTTTATTTAATGATGAATATTTATTTAATTCTTATCAATGTTATTTAAAATCATCAATTTATTTTTTTCTTAATAATGGTGATTTTATTAAAAATATTATTGAATTTCAAAAAAATAAAATTAAGAATAATAAATTTATTAATTTAGATATTATTAATATAAATAATATTGATAATATAGATGATAATAATTTATTAAATAATAATATAGTTGATAGTGATATAATACAAACAGATAAATATATTAATGGTGGAGGTTTAAATGATATAATAATAGAAAATATAAATAAACAAATGATTGATATTTTAATAGATGTAAGAAATTATTTAAATATTTATTATAATAATAAATATCTTTTATGTATTCCAGGTATTAAAGTATATCCTTCAATTGTAATAAACGATTTATTACAATTAGAAAATAATATTTTTAGTCAAAAATGTTTTTTTAAATTAGATAATAATAATTGTGGTTATATATATGATTTAACAAAAGATTTATCATCTATTAATATTTATTATATTGTATATAAAATTTTAACTGAATTAAATCATAAATTTTTTAATATAATGAAGAAGGATAATAATTTTTTAGAAAAAATATTAATAAATAATTTAAATAAATATATACCAAATAATCAAAATATAATATTTAATACATTAATAAAACATAAATTTATTGATTTACCAAATAATTTATTATTTCATTGCCCAATTTATGATTCTCATGAAATTTATATGATTAATAATGTTTGTAATATAATGATGAATTCAAAAATTAATATTTATTATTCAACAATAAAAAAAATGTTTAATTATATTAATAATTATTTAAATATTCATATTATATATCCTTATAATATTGAAATACAAAATATAAAATATTATTTACATTCTTTTATTATATGTAATACAACAGAAGATTTTGATACCCATTTTGTTTATTATAAAACAGATATTAAAAATAATTCTATTTTACGTTACGATGGAGATAAAAAAAGAATTTATCATATTAATAAACAAAATAAATATTATGATGAATTATCAATAATACAAGATGATAAAATTATTGATAATATGAAAACTAAAGTTTGTTTTGTTTGTTATCATAAATTATAAAAATAATTTATTAAAATAAATTATTTATTTAAAAGTTATTTTTCCAAAACCATTTGCTATTCTTAATATATTATAATTTAATGCATAAATATTTAATACATAACATAATGAATTAACTTCATCTTCAATATTATTTAATGCTTCTTCTTTATCTTCTTCAGATAAATTAGGATTTAAATTATCTATTAATTTTTTTCTTTTAATATCTTTTTGTTCATTATAAATTTCTTCATCAATATTAAATTTTAATAATAAATTTCTTATATTACTAAAATTACAAGTTCCAGTTGGTTGTTTTTCATTAGGATATAAAGAAAACCAATAAGAATATATATTTTCATTACAAGAATTATTTATATGTTCATAAGGTTGTAAATAATTATAATAATTACTTTCAATATTATCAGCAATAAATTCATTTTCAATCATTATTGAAGAATGAGTTAATAATTTATCATAAATTGTATAATTACAATATTTATTATTTTCATTATTATTTAAATTATCTAATAATTGTACATTCCATACAATACCTTTAGTTGGATGTAAGAAATTTAATTTTTGAGAATTAGATCTATTTGGAACAATAATTTCTTTATTATATTGGACTTGCTCAATTAAATATTCGTGAATACTTCTAGCAAATTTATTTCTTTCTTCTCTATCTAAATAATAAAATTCACCAATTAATGAACATTGTAAATTTAAATTATTATTTTCTGCATAATCATCTAAATATGTTTCATTATAATCACTATAACATACTTCATTAAATTTTCTAAAATTAACTTTAAATATTATATCAGTATAATTTAATGATAATATTGGAAGACTTAAACAAACATCTCTACAAAACCAAAAAGGAATAGGAACATATATAATAGTTTCAGGTTTAATATCTTCATTATAAGAAGTTAAAATTTCATTATCACCAATTAAATTTAAATAATTATCTTCATGATTTTTATTACCAGTTAATTCCCACCATATATTAATCCATTGGCCATATAATTTATCAATAACATTTTCACCAATTTTTATTTCAATATAATTTATTAAATTATGTCCTAAATATTTTACCCATGCAAATTTATAATTATTCTTTTTTTCATATTCTTTTGTTAAATCAGTTATTATTTTAATAAATCTTTTATCTAATAAATTCATTGTATGAATAATATTATTTAATATTTTTAATATATTTTCTATTGATTGTTCATTATCTCCTAATAATGATTGAATATTATCTTTTGACATTGTTAAAGTTGCTTTATAATTTCCATAAGTATATGGATTAGTAATATTTAATAATTCATTATTATTAGTTAAATCAATAATATTTTTAAATTTATCATCTAAACTTAATTGTTGATTTAAATAAATATATATTTTCATATTTTCACCATTAATATTTTCTTCAATTGTTTCAAATTGTAATGTATTATTATTCATAATACGATAAATTAAACTAATATTATAATTATTATTTTGGTATAATTCATAAATATTATTATAAGACATTAAATTATAATTATATAATTGTTTAAACATATCATATAATTGTTTATAATGATTAATATTAGTTAATAAATCTTCTTTATATTCTAATATATCTTCACTATTATTCGGTATTGAAACTTCAGGAATAATAAATTTTAAATATATTTTATGTAATAAATCAGCGTATTTAGGTAAATTTAATGATGATATTAAACCAAAATTAACTGGTGTATTAAAATTAAATTCTTTTAATTGTGATGCAAAATGTGTATGTCTTCTATATACTGATTTAAAAAATGTAATTTCTGGATTACCTGTTAAAAAATAATCATCTTTTGTTGGTGTTATTAATTGTAAATTACTTTCTATATTATTTGTATTCATTATTTATATATTATCTTTGATATTATATAATATTATATTATCATAATAAAATATTATAATTAATTTATATTTAAAAAATATTATTATTATTATCAATGTTATAAAAATATATTAAATGGAAAATAATATTAAAAATATTATAAATATATTCTTTCAAAAAAATTTAATTCCTTTATTTATTGATAATATATTTTTATATAATAATATTTATTATTTATCTATTGGATATAATAAAATTATTACAATAGATAAAAATTTATTATGCAATATATTAAAAATAGAATTAATTAATAAATTAAATATTAAAAATATTGAATTAAAAATATTATATACTATATTATGTAATAATGAAAGTGAAAATATAATTAATACATTAAATAATATTCATAAAGATATAAAAGATAATACATCACAATCAATTATAAATAATAATAATTATATAGAAAATCATAATAATTATACATTAAATAATATTATTGTGGATAAAAATAATTTTAAAAGAATACAAAATTTAAAATTAATAAAAAATAATAATAATATAAAAATATTAACTTATAAAGATTTAGATTATATTAAACAATTTGAATATATAGATAATTATATTAAATTATATAATAAATTTCCTTCTGAAAAAATAGTTTATTATATTGATGATAATAATATTTATCAAATTGGTTATGCAATAAAAATATTTAAATCAAATAAATATTTTAATCAAAATATATTAAATGAATTTAATAATAAATATAAAAATTATTTATAAATAATATTTTTATTTTATATTTATTATTATAATTAATTTATAATGAATTATTTATTTTTTTATAATAATAAATAATTATATAAATAATAAAAATATAAAAATGAATGATGAATATTATAAAATATTAGAAATAGATAAAAATGCTGATGAAAATGATATAAAAAAATCATATAGAAAATTAGCAATGAAATATCATCCAGATAAAAATCCCAATAATAAAGAAGCAGAAGAAAAATTTAAAAAAATTAATGAAGCTTATGAAATATTAAGTGATAAAGATAAAAGAAAAAAATATGATTTATATGGTAAAGATTTTAATAATGTATCAAATATATCACCAGAAGATATATTTAAAACATTTTTTAATATTAATGGAGATTTTTTTAATTTTAATAATTTTAATAAAAATCAAACACGAAAACCTAAAACAATTTATAAAGAAGTTATTTTTAATTTAGAAGATTTTTATAATGGTATTACTAAAAAATTTAAAGTTAATAGATATATTATATGTCGTGAATGTAATAATACTGGTTTTAAAGATAAACAAATTCATTATTGTAAAAATTGTAATGGTAAAGGTATAGTATTAACAACTATTAAAAGAAATTTTTTTATTCAACAAATAACAACACAATGTAATAATTGTAATGGAACAGGTTTAGATAATAGTTTTGAATTATGTGATAAATGTAATGGTAAAAAAATTATTGATGATATTGTTAATGTTAATTTATCTATTAATTCAAATAATTATAATAATGAACATATTATATTTAAAAATATTGGTAATGAATATAATTTAAATGAATATGATGATGTTATTTTTATTTTAAGATGTAATAAACATCAATATTATACTAGACAAGATAATAATTTAATAATAACTATGAATATTACATTAAAAGAAGCATTATTTGGTTTTAATAAAATTATTACAAGATTAAATAATACAGAATTAATTATTACTAATACTAAATTATTAAAACCAAATGATGTATTAACAATAAAAGGTGAAGGAATGAATAAAAATGGTAATTTATTAATAAATATTAATGTTAAATTTCCTGATAAAATTGATGATAAATTAAAATCTGAATTAATTAATGTTTTAAATAAATATAATAAATAATTTATAAATTATTTTATTAATAAAATAATATATAAAATGAATAAAAATATTAATTTAAAAGAATTTAATTATAAATTATTGAATTTACCTAATAATAAAAATGAAATTATTGAATATTGTAAAATATTTAATTTAAATATTAATAATATTATTAATTCAATTATTAAATATCCTAATTATGATACAAATAAATTAGATATTATAAAATATATTGATATATTTAAATATTATAATAATATTTTATTTTATCAAAATAAAGAATTAAAAATAAAAGATATTGAATATTTAAATAATTATAATAATTATAAAGATATTAGATATATTTTACAAGTTTTAAATACAATGATAGATATTAAAGGAATGAATTATATTAATATATCATATAATATTCCATTTTATAAATATCAAGAATTACCAATTATGCCAATATATAAAGAAGATAAAATTGTTAAAATAAAGGGATACCAATTAAAAAAACATAGTTTTTTTGATGAAACAATGAATTTATTTATAATATTTCAATGTTATGTTATATCATCTATAAATATGATTTTACAAAATAAAGATTTACAAGATGTATTAGTTTATAATGATTTATCAGTTAGTTTAGAAAGTATTAATAATTTAAAATATGGTGGAATGATTGAAATTAATTTACCAAATTATAGTAATAATATGATTAATGTATTTCAAAATATATTGATTAATCCAAAATCAAATAATTTAAAAATAATAAAAAGTGAATTAAATAAAATAACTAAAAATAAATATTTATTAGGAATTTCACCAATTAAATTATATCCTCATATTTTAGTTAATGATTTATTAAAATCTTTAGGTAATATACAATTTGTTAATGATTGTAAAATTATTTATTATGATAATACTTTTCAATATATTTTCGATTTGGAAATTAATAAAAAATATATTAATTTTATTCAAAATAATCAAACAAGTATTTTTAATATATCACCTTATAATTTATATGATGTATTTATTAATGATCCAAAATATAAAAATATTAAAATTTTACCTAAACATTTATATATTTCTTCTATTTGTAATGATGCATCAATTTATACGATATATGGAATATCTAATGATTGTATTAATAATATAGAAACTAAAATAATTAAAAAAAATCTAAAAAAAACTAATATATTTCCTATTAATATGACATTTTCTTCTTATTTTATATTTAATACATATTATAAATTAAATAAATTTATTGCATATAATACTCAATCACATCATTTTACAGTTTATAAATTTAGAAATGATATATTAATACGTCTTGATGGAAAAAATGATATTAATGTAGAAATGATTGATAATATTGAAGATGCTTGGATGTTTGATAAATATTCTATTTATATGAAAGATAATAATATTTATGATATTGTAGGATTATATAAAATTGTTTTATTGCAATATGATAAAATTTAATTATTTTATTAATAAAATAATCTATTTATTTTTAATAATAATAACATATTTAATATATTTAATTATATATTATAATAAATAAATAATTTTCAATAAATATAATATATAATTTAAAAAATATGGAAAATAAAATTGATAGAAATAAATTATTCAATACAAATTATTCATATCCAGATATTTTAGATGATAGATTACAAGAAAAATTATTTTTAAAAAAAGAATTAAACAATTATCAAATAAAACATAAACCAGAAGTTAATAATTATAATGATTTGTATAATTATAGATTAAAAAAATGTAGAACATTTCAATTATCAGAACATCAACAATTATTATCTAATTTTTTTAATCCAGATACTCCTTATAAATCTTTATTATTATTTCATGGTTTAGGAACTGGTAAAACTTGTTGTGCTTTAAAAATTGCTTCTAAATTTTATGATCAAATTAAAAAATATAATACTAGAATTATTATATTAGTTCCTGGTCCTGTTTTAAAACAAAATTGGATTAATGAAATTAAAAAAAGAAATGGAGCTTGTAGTGGATTAAATATTATTGATGAAAATGATGATTTGGATAAATCCAAATCAAGAGATGCAAATATATTTGCATCGTCAGATAAAAAAGTATTCGAATTATATGATATAATGAGTTATAAAGCATTTCATAGAAGAGTTTTAGGTGAAAAAATTAAAAATAGAGATGAAAATAAAAAATCTAAATATGTTAAAATTGAATCAGGAGATTTTTTAAGAAATGAAGTTGTTAATAAAATCGATAAATTAGATAATACTTTATTAATTGTTGATGAAGCTCATAATGTTATTGATAATGATTATACTAATGCAATTAAAAAAATTTTATCTGTTTCAACTAATTTAAAATTATTATTATTAACTGGAACACCTATGCGTAATGATGCTAGTAATATTATTGAATTATTGGAAATGATGAATATTGCAAATGGTAATAATCATAAAATACCACCAATTTTTATTGGTAATAATCATACATTAAATTTTACAGAAAATGGTAAAGAAATATTAGAAAAAGAAATTAAAGGTAAATTTTCTTATTTATCTGGAGGTGATAAATATATTTTTGCGACAAGAAATGATTTAGGAATAATTCCTAAATCTTTAAAATTTACTAAAATTATTCCTTGTGAATTTAATGATGAACAATATGAATTATATAAAGAAGTTGTTAAAAATAATACTAATGGATTAGAACGTTCATCTTCTGATGCTTGTAATTTTATGATGCCTGTTTTAAAACATAATCAAATTGAATTATCTTATGGTGTTAATGGATTATATGATATTAAAAATAATATCGAAAATGATAAAAAAGATTTTATTAATGAATTAGTTAAATATATTAATAAAAGAATTGATAAAAAAGAATATAAATTAGAATATGATAAAGATTTAATTTATTTAGATAAAAACCAATTAACTGGAAAATTTTTATTAAAACCTTATCTTAAATTATTTTCTCCAAAGTTTCATAATGCTTTAACTAATATTTTAGATTTAGTTGAAGGTAAAAAAGGTCCTAAAACTGCTTTTATTTATTCTAATCTTGTACAAATTGGTATTAATATTTTCAAACAAGTTTTATTACAAAATGGTTATATTGAATTTACTGAAACACCAGCTAAAACATTAATGAAATCAAATGATAATACAATTTGTTATTATTGTGGAGTTAGTAAAAAAAATCATAATAATAATAAACATGAATATTTTCCTGCATCATTTGTTTTTATTACTGGAAAACAAGAAAATGATGAAGAATTAGAAGATAATGAAGATGTACAAATGTACATTAATAAATATTTTAATAGTAAAGAAAATTTTGAAGGTAAATATATTAAATTAATATTAGGTAGTCAGGTTATTTCTGAAGGTTATAGTTTTCAAAATGTTTCTGAAGTTCATATTTTAGATGTTTATTATAATTTTACTAGAATTGATCAAGCAGTTGGTAGAGGTATTAGAACTTGTAGTCATTTTAATGTTGAAAATGAATTAAACCCTTATCCTAAAGTTGATATTTATAAATATTGCATGTATAATAAAACAAATCCAACTAGTGAAGAATTATTATATCAAAAAGCAGAAAAGAAACATGTTTTAATAAAATATGTTGAAAGAATGATTAAAAATAATGCAATTGATAAATTATTATTTATGGAAAATAATTATAATAAAGATTTAATTGAAGAAAATAAAAATTGTATTCCATTAGATTATGGAGATAAATATGATACACAAATTATTAAAGATGAAGATAAAAAAAATATTTGTCCTAGTGTTTGTGATTATATGAATTGTGATTATTATACTAAAGAAGAATTAGATTTTGTTAATAATAAAAATCCTAAAATTGATGTTTCAACATTTACTAATAATATGATTGAATACGAAATTGATCGTTGTGTTAATATTATTAAATCTATGTATTTAATTAAATTTGTTTATAATTTAAATGAAATTATTGATAATGTTTATAATTATTATAAAAATGAAGTTAATGAAAAAATATATGATGTTTATTATGTTTATAAAGCATTAGATAAATTAATTCCTATTACTGATAATGATTTTAATAATTATAATATTGATTTAAGAGATAAATTTAATAATTTAGGTTATTTAATTTATGTTAATAATTATTATATATTTCAACGAAATAATGAAAGTGAAGATTTACCAATGTATTATAGAGAATATAATGAATTAAAATTAGATATTCCATTAACATTAAATAAATTTTTAAATAATACAAATGATGATTATAAAAAATATGTTAAATCATCTAATAAAGATATTGAAGAATATGATTTTATTTCTACAACTGAATATTATAACAATAAAGAAGAAAATAATATTGTTGGTATTATTGACAAAAATAAAAGTAAAAATAAACATAATGATAAAGTAAAAGATATTTTTAAAGTTAGAGATAAAATTACAATTAAAACAGATTTAAAAAGGCAAACAGGTTTAAGTAATTATACTGGTGCTGTTTGTTTTAATGCTTATTCTTATAATGAATTGGTTAATAAATTAAAAAAATTAGGTGTTAAAGTTAATATTCCAAAAAATAGATTAAAAAGGTCTAGATTTGAATTATGTAATAAAATTCAAGATATTTTATTAAATTTAGAAAAATATAATACTGATAATAAAACTTATTGTATTATTCCTGCTAATCATCCTGTTTATGAATTTCCTTATAATATTCATGATAGAGTTAAATATATTACTACACAATTAACTAATAAATTTCCTAATATTTCTATTAATATTAAAAAAGATAAAAATAAATATTATATTTCTATTTTAAATAAAGATTATGATAAAGATATAATGAATAAATATAAATTTATTTTAAATGGTAAATTATGGGAAAGATATATTGAATAAAAAATTATTTTGTGTATAAATATAAAATAATTTTATTTAATTAATATTATATATAATATAGTTTTATAAAAAATGAGTATTAATAAATCATATATCAATAATTTTAAAGATAAATTTGAAGAATTTATTAATTTTTGTTTAATTGATGATATTTTTAATAAAATTGAAGATAAAAATATGAAAATCAATATTCAAAAATATAGTAAATTCTTAGGTGGTATTGATTATATTAAATTAGCATCAGTATTATATACTAATACAACATCTTTAAAAGAAGATATATTAAGACATAAACCAGAATTATTTGTACAATCAAAAGTTTTATTACCACAAATTGATTTTTCTATTTTATATGATATTGTAAAAGATACATTATATATTAATCAATTTTGGGATGTTTTGGCTGAATTAAAAATATTATCAAATGTAATTATTGAACCATTATTAAAAGAAAAAGATGAAAGAGAAAAACAAAAGAAAAAATATACTAAAAAAGAACAAAAAGATATTATTGATTCAATTGATACAATGACTGAAGAAGAAATTAATGCTAAAATTGATAATTTTAGTATTTCAAAATCTAATGCTAAGGATGTTTCATTATCTTCTATTATTAATACTGAAGATGTTGAAGAAGAATATAAAAATAGTGCTTTATTAGAATTTTTTAATAGTATTGATAGTAAATCATCATCTTTTGAAGATATTTTATTAAATGCTGTTAAGAAAATGGATTTGAAAGGTGAATTAGATAAAATTGATGATGATAAATTAGGTGAAATTACTAAAACAGTTAATAAATTATTAGGAACTAATGCAGATGATGGAATGGGTAATATTGTCAAAGATATTACACAATCATTAAAACAAACTGATATTACACAAGGTAGTTTAGGTGATAATTTACAAAATATTGCTTCTAATATTACAGATAAATTAATCAAAAATAATAATGAAGATAGTTTAAAAAGTATTGCAAATAAAGCTAAGGATATTATGAAAGATTATAATGCAAATGATGATATGATGACTAATGTTGAAAATATTATGAAATCTAAATTTGGTAAATCTTTTTCACAAATGGGAACTAATAAAGCACAAGTTGAAAAAATGCTTGCTTCTTATGGATTAATGAATAATGGAGTTAATAATAGAAAAATACAACGTATGGCTAAAAAACAAGCTGGAAATCCTCCTAAAGGTCATACTCAAGCATCAGTTAATGCAAGACAACAAGCATTAAAAGCAAGATATGAAAAAAGAAAATTAGAAAAAGAAAAACAAAATGATAATAATAATAAATCTAATAATAAACAAAATAATAATAATAATAATAATCAAAATAATAATAATAAACAAAATAATAATAATCAAAATAATAATAAGCAAAATAATAATAATAAACAAAATAATAATAAACAAAATCAAACTAATAAGAAATAAAATATGAAATGATAATATTAATATATTTAAATATATTAATATATAAAAATAATATATTAAAATGAATTTTATAAATAATTATTTAAATTATGATAAACCATTAATAAATCCATATGATGAAAAATATAAAATGAATTATTTTATTAATAAAAAACAATTTAATATTAATATTAATATATTATTTTCTGGTTATTATGAATATTTTAAAGATGCTTATATTGTTAATATTGATAAATTATTAATAAATAAAAATATTAATAAAATAAAAATATTTTATTATGGGAATGCATTTTATAATAATTTAAGATTATTAATAGGAAAATATTATTTAACTAAAATTAATGATTATAATATTTATATAATAAATAATATTACATTTAAAATTTATTATAAACCAATAAAATTTGAAGAATTAATTGATAAATATAATATATTTGTTCATAATGAATTATATTTTACTCCTAATAATTATTATAAATTTATTAATAAAGATTTTAATTTAAATAAAAATATTGAATTAGGAAAAATAATTTATAAAAATTATAATTCATTTAATAATATTGATAAAATTAATAGATTATCATTTGATGAATATATTATTTTGTTTAAAATATCAATATTTAAAAATGATAATAATATGATTAATTTATTATTATCTTCAAATTATATATTAAATAAAAATATTAGTAATATTATTATTAAATTAATTGAATTAAATAAAATTAATTCTATTAAAATATTTTTAGATAATATTAAAGAATATAATAAAAATGATATACATACTAAAGATAATTATATTAATATTTATCATGATAATAACGGATTTAATTTATTAGAATATTCTATAATACATAATAAAATAGAATTTATTAATTTATTTCATAATGTTAAATTTGATAGATCAAGTTATTTTATTGAAAAATCTTATGAAACAAATTATTTTGAATATAATGAAGATGAATTTAATGATATAATAATTCCTAAAAAAATAAAAAATATGTTTTTGTTTAATAATAAAATTATTGATTATATGTTTAATAAAGAATATCCATTTGATGATACATATTTATATATAATACATCATAAAGATTTTATTGATATTAATTTATTATCAGAAACATTATCACAAAAAGGAGCAAGTATAACATTAATGAAATTAATAAATGATGAAGATAATTTATTAAAAGAAGATAAATTTATAATAAATGCACCTTTATTATTATCAATGATAAAATTAAAAAAAGAAAATTTAAATGATGAAATTCAAAAAGAAGTATTTTTAAATAATTTAGAATATTTTTGTAATAAAATGATTAATGATGTTAATATTTGGAATTCTTTTAAAAATAATAATTATTTGAAATATATTAATTATAAATTTTATGTTAATGATAATTTTGATAATATATTACATTTATTATGTCATAGTAATTATATGGAACATCATAACGATATATTAGAATATGTAATAAAATTAAATCCAGAAGTAATAAATTATTATAATAAATATGGTGAAAATTGTATATTTGAAGAAAATAATATTGAAATAATTTCTTTAATTTTAAATATTAATTGTAAATTAATCAAAAATATATATGGTGATTATTTAATACATAAATTAATTAAAGAAAGAAATATTAAACTATTAAATATATTAATAAAATGTAATAATAAATGTATTAATTTAATAAATGATGATAATGAAACACCAATATTATTAGCATCAAAATTAAAATATACTGATATTATTAATTTTCTTTATGATAATAAATGTGAATTAAACCATTTAGATAATTTTAATAATAATATTTATAATTATATTATATTATATGGATTAAAAGTAAAATTTAATATTCCTAAAGAAAATCATAATAATTTATTTAATAAAAATAATATTGATTATTTTATTCAACATATTATTCAATAAAATTATTTTATTTAAATAAAATAATATTATAATATATATAATAGAAAGATTAAAATAATATGGAAGAATTGCATATAATACAACGAATAAATGATATATATAATAAAAATTTAGAAGAAGAAGATGAAATTACATTAATAACAAAATATATTTATGATAAATTAAAAATTAATCCAAAATTAAATTATAATAATATTTTAAATGATAATAGAATATTATATAATAAATCTAATAATGATTATATCATAGTTCAAGTAATACATAATTTAAATAATGATTTATTAAGTAATTATAATTATAATAATTATGTTAAAACTATTAAATTTATTTTAACTAAATATATTAAAAATAAAAATTATTATAATAATGGAAAAAATTATAATAATGATATACAAATTTATAAATTACAATATGATTATTTAATTGATAATATTAATAATTTAGAAGTAATACCATTAAATAAAAAATATGTTTCAAAATTAATTAAAAAAGATAAAAGAATTATAGGATATAAAAAAATAAAATATTCATTTCAAGATAAAAAAGAATTTAATAATAATTTAATTTTATATTCTTATTTATGTTATTTTAAAACAGCAATAAATGCAATAAAACATAATGAATTATTTAAATATATTTGTAATATAGAAAGTGATACAATTGATTTTAATATAAAAGAAGCATTAACATTAAAAGAAATAGTTGGAGGAAATAAGATAAAAGATTATAAATATTATTATATTGGTGGAATGGAATTTATGGATTTATTTGTTAAAGAAAATATAAGTATAATAGAATATGTTAATTTATTTAATAAATTAACACAAAATAAATATTTTATTGGAACTCCTGGAATAAAATATTATCCTTATCAAATATTTAATGAAGTTTTAAATTTTTTACCATCAACATTTAGCACAATATTATATAATCATAATAATTATTGTATAAATATTGATGAAAATATTTTATTGACTTTTAAATCTATTAATGAATTTATTAATTTTTATACATCTAATTTTAATTCATCTTGTTATTATTTTATTACTACACAAAATGATCCATTAATAAATAATGTATTTACAATAATATATAATAATAAATTATCTTATAAAGATGTAAAATATAATACAAATAAATTATTACATTCTAATATTTATCAATATCAATATAATTATATTATAAATGATTATTATTTGGAATCAATTTGTTTAATCGAAAATATTTCTAAAAATAATAAAGATAATTTAAGATCTTTAGATTTTCATAATATTTATATTAAATTTTTATATAATAATAATTATGAATTAACAAATATAATACGTTATGACGGTTCAATATTAGAATATAATAATGAAAATATGACTAAATATAATTTTATGAAAATAGAATATGAAAAATTATTTTATAAAAATTATGTTTCTGATTATATTGATGGATTAATTAATTATAAAATATCTATGATATGTTATATGAATAAAAATTATAAAAATATTTGTAATGAATTATTAAAATAATTATTTTATTTTAATAAAATAATATATAATAATATGGAAGAATTACATATAATTAATCAAATAAATAATATTTATAATAAAAATTTAGAAGAAGAAGATGAAATTACTTTAATAACTAAATATATTTATGATAAATTAAAATCTAATAAAAATTTAGATTATAATAAAATATTAAATAATGAAAAAATATTATATAATAAATCTAATAATGATAATATTATTGTACAAGTTATTCATAATTTAAATAATGATTTATTAAATAAAGATAATTATAATTATAATAATTATGTAAAAACAATTAAACTTATTTTAACTAATTTTATTAAAAATAAAAATAATGATAATATAAATAAGTTTAAAAATAAAATACAAATTTATAAATTACAATATGATTATTTAATTGATAATATTAATAATTTAGAAGTATTACCTTTAGAATTACAAATAATAATTCCTAAAACAGAAAATAATAAATATATCGGAAATAAAAAAATATATTATTCATTTCAAGATAAAAAAGAATTTAATGATAATATGATATTATATTCATATTTATGTTATTTTAAAACAGCAATGAATTATATTAAACATAATGAATTATTTAAATTTTATACAAATATAGAAAGTGAAACATTAAATTTACAAATTAAAGAAGCATTAACATTAAAAGAAATGATTGGTGGGAAATGTAGAGATTATAAATTTTATTATATTGGTGGAATGGAATTTATGGAATTATTTACTCAAGAAAATATAAGTATTATTGAATTTGTTAAATTATTTAATATATTTAGTCATAATAAATATTTAATTGGAACACCAGGAATAAAATATTATCCTTATCAAATTTTAATATTTATGTTTAAATTATTACCATTTGATATTTATTTTAATATATTTAAAAATATTGATATATTAGATTTATATAAATCATATAAAATATCAAATAATATATATAATACTAATGAATTAATTAAAAATTTATTAAGAAATAATTTATGTTATCATTTTATTACAACACAAAATGATCCATTAGTAAATAATGTATTTACAATTATTTATAATAATAAATTAAATTATAATGATGTTAAAAATAATACTAATAAATTATTAAAATCTAATATTTATCAATATCAATATAATTATATTATAAATGATTATTATTTAGAATCAATTTGTTTAATTGAAAATATATCTAAAAATAATAAAAATAATTTAAGACCTTTGGATTTTCATAATATTTATATTAAGTTTTTATATAATGAAAAATATGAATTAGTTTCTATTGTAAGATATGATGGAAATAAATTAGAATATAATAATGAAAATATGACTAAATATAACTTTATGAAAATAGAATATGATAAATTATTTTATAAAAATTATGTTTCTGATTATATTGATGAATTAATTAATTATAAAATATCTATGGTTTGTTATCTTAATAAAGATTATAAAAATATTTGTAATGAATTATTAAAAAATAATAATTAAAAATAAATTATTTTATTTAAATAAAATAATAAAATTTAAATATCTAAAATTAATGCATCTTCTAAATTAAATATAACATATTTATTATAATCTTTTTTTGTTATATATTCACTATTTAATGGATTATCAATATAAAATTCATAATTATATAATGGTATATTATGTATAATATCATTATTTGATTTAATAATACAATATTGGCAATTTAATAATATTCCAATTTTTTTAGTTATATTATTTTGTATAGTTCTAGCATGAATTATTGATAAATCATTATCTAAAAAATAAATTGATTTATCATTGTTTGTATTTGTTTTATCCATTTTCCAATGCCCTACAAAACATTTACATTTAACATTATTAATAAAATCATCAAATATAGATTTATATTTCATAATAATTTTATTACAATCATCCATATAACTATATTTATTTTCTAATTTATCAATAACTTCCATATCTACAACTTGAATTAATGATTTTTTTAAATCCATTAATTTAAAATAAAACTTTTTAGATTTATTATTATTAATATTTTTACAATTATTAATATTTGTTAAAGTATCTTTTATTAAATCATCAATATTTAATAAATTATGTTTTATATTATTAACATTATTAATATTTGTATTATTATGAAAATGACAATATAAAGTATTATATGTTTTATTATAATAATAACATTTAAAATTATCAATAATAAAATTTTTAATATTATCATTATAATAATTAAAAGAACTTAATTCATGATTTCCATAAATATATTTAATTTCAATATATTTTTTTAAAGATATTAAAAATTTATAAACTAAATTTTGACATAATAAAAAGAATTCATTATTATAATCACAAACAAAATTTCCAAACATTTTATAATTATCATAATATTCTATTACTGTATCTGTATTTAATGTTTTAAAATTAATTTTATTTTTTTCACCTTTTAATCTTAAAGTTAAATAATTATTTGTATCAAATATATCACCTAATATTATTATTCTATAATTATTTAAATTTATATCATTTAATGAATCAAAATTAAATAATTCATTTGAATTAATAAAATCTTTAACTTTTAATAATGATGTATTTAAAGTTAAATGATTATTAATTGTTTTTAAAATAATATCATTATAATATTGAAATGTTATATTAATATTAAAATAATGATTTAATACATTTAATATTGCAGTAAAATCACCGTGAGTATCACCAATAACAATATCAATTTTATTATCACTTAAAATATTATTAGAATTTATTAAATCCATAATAAAATTATATATAATTAATAATAATTAAATAATCATTTTTTTCATATAATTAAAAATAAAAAAAAATAATAAAAATTGAATTATAATTAATAAATAATAATATTATAATAATAAAAATGATAATTGGATTTAGTGGTAAAAAAGGATCAGGTAAAAATTTTTATTCTAATTATTTAATTGAAAAATATAATTTTAAAGAATTATCTTTTGCTTATCCTTTAAAACAATCATTAAAATTAATTTTAAATTTATCTGATGATGAATTATATGGTAATAAAAAAGATGAATTTAATGAAAGATTTAATTGTTATAATCGTGAAATAATGCAATGGTTTGGAACAGAAGTTTTTAGAGAAAATTTTAATAAAAGATTTAATTATAAAGGTTCTGTTTGGGTTGATAATGTAAAATATATTTTAGAAAATAATCCAGATAATAATTATGTTATATCAGATGTTAGATTTCAAAATGAAATAGATATGATACATGAATATAAAGGAACAGTAATAAATATTTATAATAATGATATTATAAATGAAGATATTAAAACATTACATAAATCAGAAAATCAAAAATTAGTTTATGATTATAAAATATTAAATCTTAAAACACCAGAAAATACTATTAAAAATTATAAATTTTTAGATAATATTATTAATATTACTAAATTAATTAATGAATAAGTATTTTTTATTTATCATTTTAAAATATAAATATAAAATGAATTTTAATTTAATATTAATTATTTGTATTATAATAATTATTATATGTATTATTATAATAAATAATAAATATGAAAATTATGAGAATGAAACAAATAATACAAAATCATCAACATTAGATGCATTAAATAATATTACTGATATGATTAATAAAGATGGAATAACAAGTAAAAATATAACAAATACAAATACAATAAAATCATCAAATATAGAATTAAAAATGAAAGATAAAGATGAATTTGTAGATATATTAGATTTAATATATCCAATAGGAAGTATATATATAACAACAAGTGAAACAAATGCAGAAAAATTTTTAAATTGTAAAAATTGGAAATGGGAAAAATATAAAGAAAATTATTATTTGAAAACATCTAATAAAAATTTAGGTAAACCTGAAGGTGATAATAAATTAAAAGTGGAAAATTTACCTAATCATGGACATAATATATATAGTTGGGAAATTGGAGAAGCTGGAGGAACATATAGACATATTCCTGTTGTAGCTGGAGGAAATCATGGAGGATGGTCAGATACAAGAAATTTTGGAAGAACAAGAGATATATTGAATGAAAAAAATGAAACATTTACACAACAACCATATTATCCAGCATCAATAAATATAATATGTTATAAAAGAATAGAATAAAATAATAAAAATATTTTTATCTTTTAATTTATATTTTTTAAAATATAAATATATAAAAATATATAAGTAAAAAAATGTCTGGAATACATAACGCTGGATTTTCTAATAATTTAATTTATGATAATTGCAGTTATCAACAATATTTAAATAGTAATCAAGGTCAATATCTTTATAGACTTGATATGAACCCATATGAAAATGTTAATAAATGTAGATTTGATAAGTTTTATCATCCATATGATTTAGTATCAGTTGAAAGTATTTTACGTAATCAAACTAGACCAGCATCTAATTGTAATATGTTTAAGCATAATCCAAATAATGCTGGTAAATGTATGAGTAGAAAGGAACCATATCAAATTTCATCAATTCAATCAAATCATTATAATTGTCCTTCTTGTGATGGAAAAATTAATTATGATATTCAAAAAGAAGAAGTTAAAAAGAATGAAGGAATTATTAATAATATTAAAAATACAATGGGATTAAATAAACAAGAAAATTTTACACCAGAAGAAACTTATAATATGTTTTTTGCATTAGATCCATCAATTAAAAATCAAGTTAAACCTGTTCCAATTGTAGAAAATACATATTGTGATTCTGATGTTAATACTTTTGATCCATCTGTTCCTAAAGTGGCACCAGCAGAATTATGTCCAATTGTTCATAATAACATACCAAAAAGATATTGCAATAATATTATTATACCTGAATTTATTCAATAAATTATTAAAAATTATAATATTATTTTATTTAAATAAAATAATTAACTAAAATAATTAAATTTAAAATTTAGTATTAAAAATTTTTTCTACATCTTCTTTCAAATGCATATTATATTTTTTATTTTTTAATTGATTAATAAAAACCCCAATTTTAAAATCTTCTATTTTTTCATCATATTTTGGTAATTTATTAAATTTATTATAATATTCTTTACATAATAATATTTTTCTTTCATCTGTAATTTTATTAATTTTTACTTTATTTTCAATTTTTTCATTAAATATATTTTCAATTTTATTTTTTATTTCAATATTTTTTGTTGTTTTTAAATGAGCAATAAATATTCCAATTTTAAAATTTTTATATATTTCTTTACTTTGTGGTAATCTATGAAATTTATTATAAAAATCTTTACAAAAATTTATTTTTTCTTCAATTGTATATGATTGATGATTTATTTTAATATTAAATATTTTTTCAATATCTTCTTTTATTTCTTCATATTCCCCTTTTCTTAAATTACATATAAAATGACCTATATAAAAATCTTTATATTTTTCATTATATAATGGTAATTTATGAAATTTATTATAATATTCTTTACATAATTTAATTTTATCTTTATTATTTATTATTTTTACTTCTCTTTTTTTATTAATTTTTGTATTAAATATTTCTTCAATTGTTTTTTTAATAGAATTATTTTTATGTTTTCCTAAATAACTTATAAATAATCCAATATTCCAATTTTTATATATTTCTTTATATGTTGGTAATCTTTTATATTCTTTATAAAATTCTTTACATAATTTAATTTTTTCTTCATTTGACATATTTTTTTTAAATATAATATTACACTTAAATATATCTTCAATTATTTTTTTTAATTGTTTATAGCATCCACTTTTAATTGATTTAATAAATGCAGATATATTAAAATTTTTATAAATTTCATTTTCTATTGGTAATCTTTTAAATTCATTATAAAATTCTTGACATAATTTTATTTTTTCTTCATCATTTAATTTAATTTTATCAATTACATTTTTAATAATTAATGTTTCAATATTTATTTCTTCTAATTCTAATTTTTCTATATTATTATTTTCTATTTCATAATTTTCTTCATTATATATTTTAAAATATTTATAAATTTTGCTTCTATTCATTTTTATATCCATAAACATATTACAATAATTATTTATTTTATTAATATATTTTATGTAATTACAATTATTAAAATCATCTGTAAAAAATAATAATTTACCTTCTTTTTTATTATTTGATTTCCTCATTATTCGTCCTAAACATTGAACAACTTGTATTAAACTATTTCGATCATCTAAAAATAAACAAGTATCAGCATTTGGTATATCTATACCTTCTGATAATGTATTCACTGAAAATAATACTCTAATATTTCCATTAGTTAATTTATTTATTATATTTAATCTTTTCTTTAAAGTCATATTTCCATCTAAATAATCACTTGATAATCCATAATTATTAAATAATTTTGTTAATTCTTTTATTTTATTAATTGAATTACAATAACATAATATTCTTTCATATTCTGGATGTATTTTTAATGTATAAATTATATTTTTATAATCTAATGTTGGAATTTTATGAATACAACAATTAAAATTTAATATAATATTATCTTTTATTGCTTCATCTATTGAATATTTATAATCTAATTCAATATTTGGTAATGTTGCTGAAAAGTAATATTTAATTGCTTTTGATTTTGTAATATTATTATAAATATATTTATTATTTATTGAATTTAATGCTGAATTAATATTTTCATCTTCTTTATTTTCTTCTATTATTTCTAATTCTTCATTATTTTCATCTTCATTATTTTCATTATATTTTTTTAATATATGATGTGCTTCATCAATATAAATATAATCAAATTCAATATTTTCTAATAATTTATATGAATTATATACACAAATATAAATATTATTATTATCCTTAATTTTTTTATTATTAGTCCAACATTTATTTATATTTAAATATTTATATTCTTTATATAATTTATTATATATTTGTTCTGCTAATAATATTGTTGGAACTAATATTAAATGTTTTTTATTTTGATTATTAATAATAAAATTTAAAAATATATCAGTTTTACCTGAACCACAAGATAATTCAAAATAATATTCATTTTTATTATTATTATTATTGTTCATAATATTTAATACTTCTTTTTGATGTTTCCATAATTTATTTATTTTTGTATTTTTATTATTTTTATTATTTATTAATAAAATAATTTCATTTTTAATATTTTTAATATTATTATCTGTTATTTCTTTATTATTAATAATACATTCAATATTATTATTAATTTGTTCTTGTAATAAATTTAATTTGTCTTCATAATTAATATTATTAATATTTAATTCATTAAAATATTCTTTATAAGAATTAAAAATTATTTCTTTAATTGTTTTATCTAAAATATATTCTTGTTTTATTTTTGATGTTAAATATTTATTAAATTTCATGTCTTCACTTCCAATAATATAAGATTTAAATTTATCTGATAATTCATATGCAAAATTTATAAATGTCCCCAATTCTTTATTATTACAATAATGATTTTTTGAATAAAATTTTACTTGATATAATATATTATTTATAATATCAATACAATCTATACCTTCATCATAAATAGGTAAATTATATAATTCTTTAAATGTATAATCTATATCATTATACATTAAACATTTATATATAATACAAGTTATTAATTCTAATAAATTACCTTTTAATTTTGTATTTAATTTAGGTTTATTATTTAAATTATATTCAAATAATAAATCTTCAAATGTATTAATAAGTTGTAAATTATATTGCATTTTTATAAGATTATATTATTAATAATAAAATCATTTTTTAATGTTTTTTATTAAATTCCTTCATTTTTTTATATTGATTAACTAAATCATAATATATTTTGGTATATTTTTTATTATTTTTATTTTTTATATTATCTAATTTTTCAATTATTTCATTAACCATATTATTATGATCATCTATTTTTTCTTTATTTCTTACAAAATAAGATTTTTTTGTTTTATCTAAATCTCCATAAAATTTATTTTTAATATTTGTAAATTTTAATTTTGATAAATAAATATCAATTATTGTTTCAAACATTGGATGAATATTAACTGGACTAACTAATAAATTTAATTTTTTATTAATTTTATTAGTTTTTTTATCAATTAAAATATTATCAAAATCAATATATTTTATATTATTTTTTTCACATAATTTTTTTATCATATTATTTAAATAAATTCTACATGTATTACGAAACTTATATGAAAATACATAATTAATAAATTCATTTGGGATTTTTTTAAATATTTTTATTAATTCTTCTGGTTTTAATATTTTATAAACAAATAAAATATAAAATGCATATTTATCTTCTTGTAATGATGGAAATATTGAAAATACAATTTTTTTATTATTATCAATCATATCTAAACTTAATAACATTTTTATATAATTTTCTGCTGTTTCTTGTAAATAATCATAAATATTATATTGTTTTTTAATAAATATTAAATAATATAATGAAAAAAATATATCAACTTGTCCAAACATAAATATTATATGATTTATTTTATTATTTTTTTGTTTATCTATTATAATATTTTTTAATATTTTATAATCTTCAGTATCTAATTTTGATATACCTCTTATAGTTTTACCTTTAAATTTTTTAATATATAAATTATCATCATTTATTAATGTAAATGGGCCAACAAAACTATCTCCAAATAATAAATTCATTTATTATATATTAAATATTTATAAATAAAAAAATATAATTAATAAAATACTAATTAATATAATATAAAAATGAGTTATACAATAAAAAAATATTATAAATTAAGTAATATTGAAAGTTTTAAAAATAAATATCAACAATTAATAAATTTACAAAATAAATCAAATAATAATTTAAAATCAAATGATAATGTTTTACAATTAATTATTGATTTTAATTTAAATATTATGAATGATATGAATGATAATAATAATATTAAAAAATATATCAATAGTGAATTTATGTTAGATAATTTAACAAATAAATTAGAAGAAAATAATAATGAAAATAAAAAAAAATCAAAAATAAAATTAATACATTATGCAAATTTACCTATAAGAAATATTGAATTATATTTTGATGATATTTTTAATTTATTAAACAAAGAAATTAAAAAAATAGATATTCCTGATAAATATAAAAAATATGATATTTATTATATTTATAATTTAAATATTAATTTAACAAATATTAGTCATAGTTGTATAAATTATATATATTTATCAATATATTCATTTTATGATTTAACAAATAAATTTATAAATTTAATATTTTATGATGAATCAAATGAATATTTCCCAATATTATATTTTCCTTTATTAGAATATAAAGATTTATATGTTATATTAGATAATATAAAAATGTATTATTTTAAATTTAATAAATATAATACAAAAAGATTAACATTAATAAATACATCAATTGATAATATTGAATATGAATAATAAATATTATATTATTAATAATATAATAAAAATATATAATAGTTATTAAATATAAAATATAATTTATTAATATATAATTTATAAAATGAATAATTATAATCAAGTATTTACTGATACATTACATACTAATAATGTTATATCAGAAAATAATATTATTAATATAGGAAATAAATCTAATGATAAATCAAATATAGAAACAAATATTAATAATAATGAAGATACATTAAATATTGATAATATTAATTTAAAAAATAATATAACATTTAAAGATGAAAAATTTAAAAATAATAGAACATTTAATATTGATAATTTAATTGTTATACCTGGTTTTGAAACATTTATTCAACCACATCCACCAGAATCATATGGTAATAATTGGGATTCTGCAGTAGTAGATCCTAATACAAATACTGCATGGTATGAAAAACCACGTTTAGGGCAAATATATTATTCTGTAACAACGGCAATTAATAATAAATATAATATTTATGGAAAAACAGGAGAAGATGCACATAAATTTTTAGAAGGTTATGCATATTATCTTGAAGATTTAACAGAAGAACCATTAACATTTAAAGAAATAGAATTAATAGATACTACATTTAGTTCATTAAGTTCTTGTATAAGAAATACTTTTTATATTGCAATAGAAGATACATCAGTTTCAACAGCATATGTAACATCTAAGACAGATCCAACTTCACATACATCAAAACAATATTATCATAATATTTATTATTATTCACGTATATCAGGTACTTCTACTAAATATTATTGGTTTTATGAATATAGACCAACAGCATTTGATTTTGGATTAGAATATATTATAGATAATTATTATATGTCAGTAAATGATATATTAAATTCACCTTTTACAGTAGAACATTTAGATCAAACAACAGATAATAATATTGATAAATTTGTAATATATAAATATACTAATGATAATCCACAAACATTTACAGAGCAAGATAATATATTAGAAGAAAATTTATTAATAAATGTTAATAAATTACCTTATATAATAGAATATACATCAACAAATCCAAAATGTATAAATGTAGGTAAAACATATAATAATAATTTTGGTGAAATATTTAATGATTATAATTTTAATGAAGCATCTGGATCATTTGCTCATTCAGAAGGTTATCAATCAAAAGCATCAGGTAATTATTCACATACTGAAGGATTTAATAATGTTGCTTCTAATACTAGTGCACATGCTGAAGGATCTTTAACTTTTGCATCTGGTTTAAATTCTCATGCTGAAGGTTATTCAACAATTGCTTCTGGCGCTAGATCACATGCAGAAGGTTATAGTAGTAAAGCAACAGGTAGTTATACACATGCTGAAGGTTATGCTTCAACAGCATCAGGTAATTATTCACATTCAGAAGGTAGAAATACAACATCATCTGGAACTTATTCACATGCTCAAAATTATTATACAATCGCATCAGGTAATTATTCTCATGCATCAGGATGTTATACATATGCTGATAAACCATATATGACAGCTATAGGTAAATATAATGTATATAATAGTAAAGATACATCATTAAATACTGGTAAATTATTTGTTGTTGGTAATGGAACAGCTACAACTTCAAGAAATGATGCTTTTGTAGTTAAAGATACAGGTGATGTTATTGTACAAACTTCATTAATAACACCAGAAATTAAAACTAATACAGCTGTATCATCTACTGAAGGAAATATAACAACAAATGAATATAGTTTAAATATAGGTAAAAAATCATCTAATCAAGCAAATATTACTACAACAATAGAAGAAACAAATAATAGTGGTACAATATCAATTACTGATCAATATGATACATTAAATATTGATAAAATTAATACATCATCATTAACATTAAATTATGAATTAATTGGTGTTCAACGTTCAACAAATCCAGGTAATGATGATAAATTAATTGCAACTAAAGCATATGTTTTAGAAAATTCAGGTTCAGGAGGTAGTGATATTGGTCAATTATATCCTGGATCTACTCATGGTGAAATATTTAATAATTATGATCATAATGTTGCAGAAGGTAATTATTCACATGCAGAAGGATATTATACAAATGCATTATCTAATTATTCATTTGCAGGAGGTTATTATACTTATTCTAATCAACCATATATGTTTGTAATAGGTAAATATAATTTATATGATCAAAATCATCCAGAATATAATGTAAATAAATTATTTGTTGTTGGTAATGGTGATCAAAATACAAGAAGTGATGCATTTGTTGTAAAAGATGATGGTTCAGTATTAATTAATGATAAAATTACTATTAATAAAATTTCTCAATCATATAATTATTATGGTAGTATTATATTAAAAGATAATAGTAATAATGAAAAAGTTAAATTAGATGCTTTAAATGGTTTAACATTAAATAGTAAATCTACAAATGATATACAACAAGGAACAAATACATCACATGCTGATAATAAAATATTAACATCAAAAAAATATGTTGATGAATCAATAAGTAGTATTGATTTAACAGGATATGTACAAAAAAATACGCAAAATACTATTGGTGCAGATCATATATTTTCTGGTAATTTAACTTTATCTGGAACAAATACATTTTCTGGTTCATCTAATACATTTAATAATGTTATATATACTAATGGAGGTATTAAAACTAATACAACATCAACAGATTTAAAATTATCATCAATAACAAATAATATAACAATGAATATTTATAATAATAATACACCAACATTAACATTTGATGTTGCAAATGGAAAAATTACAAATAATAAAGTTTCAATTGAAAAATCAGGAACATCTAATATATCAGGACAAATTCAAATTAAAGATAAAAATGATAATGTTTCTATTACTTTAAAAGGTGATGATGGTATTACAACAGAAAAATTAAATATGGTTGATATTGATTCTTCAACTACACCACCTGCGAATATTACTATTAATAATATTAAAAAAGGTAATTCTAATAATAATACATTAGTTACTAAAGGATATGTTGATGATGAATTAAGTGGTAAAGCAAATTTAAATGGTGCAGATTTTACTGGTAATATTTCAACATCAGGAACTATTACATCAACTGGATTAATTACAGCAAATAATGGTTTATCAATTCCTTCTAATAAATTATTATCATTAAATTCTAAATCAGTTAATGATATTGAATTAGGAACTGATACAACAAATAATAATATTATAACAACTAAATCTTATGTTGATGAACAAATAAATAGTATTGATTTATCAAATTATGTAACAAAAACTACAACACAAATTGATATATCAGGACAAAAAACATTTTCTAATCCTAGTAATTCATATAGTGGTTCATTTAATGGTTCATTAACTACTTCATCTATTACATTAAATAGTAATGAATTAACAGATACAACAAATAATACATCTAGCACTGAACAAACAACTAAAATTATTACAACTAAAAATTATGTTGATAATGGATTAAGTAATAAATTTAATACTTCTGATATTATAACTTCTTCTTCTACTACATCATCAAGTGATAATACAATTTATTCTAGTTCAAAAGTAGATAGTTTATTAAGTAATTCAGATAATAAATATATTAGAAAAGACCAAGCAGATAGTTCAGCATTTAAATTAACTTTATCTAATAAAACAAATGAAATAACAACAGGAAAATTAAAATTAATTAAATCAAATGATACATCAAATACATTATCAATTGAACAAATAACACCTGATACTTCATCAACACAAGCATATTTAAATGATAATAATAAATTATATACTAAAGGTAAAATTGATAATTTATTAAGTAGTAAAGCAGATGCGAGTTCATTATCTAATTATGTATTATTATCTGGAACTAATTCTATATCTGCAACTAATACATTTTCTGGATCTAATACATTTGAAACAAATAATGTTATTATAAATTCTGGTATATCAATGAAAGATTATACAACATTAACTAATAAAAATATTATTACTAAAATAGTTAAAGGTTCTGATAATACAGATAATGATACATTAACTACTAAAAATTATGTTAAAAATGTAAATGATTTAACAAATTATACTACAACAACTAATTCAGACACAAGATATTTAAGAAAAGATCAAGATGATTCATCTTCAAATAAATTAATATTATCTAGTACAAGTAATGAAATAACAATAGGTCAATTAAAAATGAAAGATGCTACTGATACAAGTAATACAAATACTATTACTAAAATTAAAAAAGGCACAAATACAACAGATAATGATACTATTTCAACTAAAAAATATAATGATGATACATATCAAACAATATCAGGAATGAGTAATTATTTAACTACTTCTGAAGCTTCAACAACATATGCATCATTAACCGGTAATAATACATTTATAGGAACTAATACTTTTAATACAAATAATGTTATTGTTAATTCTGGTATAACAACAACATCAACAAATCCATTAAATATTAAATCTAGTTCTAGTTCAAATACTATTAATTTTGGTAATAAATCATCAAATCAAACAAAATTAGAAACATCAACTAGTGGTACAATTACTGATACATTTACAACTGATAATATTGTTATTGAACAATTAAGTTTAAAAGATGCTGATTCTACTACTACACCTCCTGCAAAACTTAATATTACACAAATTAAAAAATATGGTAGTAATAATAATAATACATTAACTACTCAAGGATATGTTGATAATAAAATAAGTTCTAGTTTATCAAATTATGTTACAACAGATAATACAGTTCAAACAATAACAGGTCAAAAAACATTTAATAATTCAAGTAATTCATTTTCTGGTTCATTAACTACATCATCAATTACTCCATCATCATCAATAATTAATTTAGGTGGTAAATCAAGTTATAAAACAAATTTAACAACTTTATCTAATACTGATACATTTACAACTGATATTATAAAATCAAATACAATTAATAATTCTTCTGGTAATAATATTATTAAATTTACATCTCCTAGTAATGTAAATACTATTACTATTGGTTCAACTAATGATGAAATAGAATTAAATGGTAATATAAAAATTAAAAATGATGAAATTAATGCTAAAAAAATTACTATTGAAGAATTAGTTGTTGATAAAATTAGTGGTACAACTGGTACTATTGCGGTTGAAAATATTAATGTTGGTTCTATTACTGATCCATCAACAACACCAATAACTCAAACTATTAAATCTTCTATTGATTATAATGGTAATAATTATGCTAAAAAATATGTTGTTTATAGTGGAAATTCATTATCAACTACTTCTACTAATGAAAGAGTTGTTGTTAATACTACTGATAGTGATGTTAATGGTAATATTGAAATTAAAGGTAATAATGGAACAACAAATATTAAATTAAATGCAAATACAGGTATTACATTATCTAATAGTAAAGGTATTATTTTAAATAGTAAAAAAGCTATTACAGATACAACAGCAACAGATAATTCTAGTGGTAATGAAATATTAGCAACTAAATATTATGTAGATAGTAATAATATTGGTAAATTATATCCTGAGTCAACTCATGGTGAAATATTTAATAATTATAATAATAATCAAGCAACAGGAAATTATTCTCATGCTGAAGGTGCAAATTCAATAGCATCAGGTGATTATTCACATGCAGAAGGTTTTGCATCAATAGCATCAGGTTATTGTTCACATGCAGAAGGTGTATCAAGAACAACCGCATCAGGTCATTGTTCACATGCTGAAGGTATCGGTACAACAGCATCAGGTGATGGGTCACATAGTGAAGGTTCAGGTACAATAGCATCAGGTAATTATTCACATGCTGAAGGTGGAGGTACAATCACATCAGGTAATTATTCACATGCATCTGGATATAATACATATGCAGATAAAGAAAATATGTTTGTTTGTGGTAAATATAATATTTATGATGAAAATACACCTACGTTAAATGATGGTAAATTATTTGTTATTGGTAATGGTGAATATAATGAAATAAGTGACACTGTAATAAGAAGTGATGCATTCGTTGTATATGATGATGGTAATACATATGTTCAAAATAATTTATTTGTTGGTGAAGAAGTTGATAGTAATGGTTCAGATTATGCTGAATTATTTGAAAGTTATAATAATTTAACTAAAGATGATTTTAAAGGTAAATTTATAACATTAGAAGAAGATGATAAAGTAAGAATTGCAAATAATAATGATGATTATATTTTAGGTGTTTATTCTTTTCATCCTTCTGTTTTAGGTAATAATCCTATTGATTATCCTGATAAATATTTAAGAAATGAATTTACTGAAATTATTTATGAAGATATTAAACAATTAAAACAAGAATTTATTGATATTAATAATAAAAAGAAAAATAATGATGAATTAACTGATGAAGAAATTGAATTAGACAAAATTAATGAAGAAGATAAATATGAAATTATTAAAAAACCTAAATTAAATGATAAATATAATGATAAATTAAAATATATTCAAAGAAAAGATAGAGATAATTGGATACCTGTTGGTATGTTAGGTAAATTATTAGTTATTGATAATGGAACTTGTCAAGTTAATAAATTTTGTAAAATTTCTAATGATGGAACAGCAATTCCATATGATAGAAAAGATGGTAATATACCTCATTATAGAGTTATTAAACGTAATAATGATAAAACAATTTTTATTATTTTTAAATAAATTTATTTTTTATTATTTTTAAACATAATAAAATATTTATTTAATATTAAATTTTTTATCATATTCTATATTAATATTTTCTTTTATATAATTATTTATATATAGTTTATCTATTGTATAATGTATATATAATATTTTTAATTCATTATTATATAAATTATATAAATAATTTTTAAATATTAATTATTCTTTTTGTCTTTTTATTTCATTTTTTTTCTTATTCTACTATTTTTTTAATGTTGTAATATTTTCTATAAATATATTTATATTTATTATTATTTTCTTTAATAAATTTTATTGCTTCCATAATAAAATATAATATTTTAAATATTTATAATATTTATTCAATTTTTTTATTAATAATTAATATATAAAATATAAAAAAATGTCATCAAAATATATTAAAACTGATATTATAAAATGTAATAATATTGAATTTAAAGATTCAAAATATAAAAATTTAAGATGTTTAAATATTGATAAAATTTATGATATAAATAGTTCTACAGAAACACATGAATTTGTTACTGATAAATTATATTTATGTAATAAAACAGATGGAAATTATACAAAAAATTATATTTATGAATATAAAACTGGTTCATTACCTGAAACTAATGGTATTATTCCTGAAGATGGATTAATTATTAAAATTAATTCTAATAAAAAATGTTATATTTATTTTACTGATGAATGGATGCTTTTAAATATTGGACAATCTGATATTTCAAATTATTATGAAGGTATATATAGGGGGGGGGTAATTTATGATAATAATAATGAAACTACACATAAATATACAAATGTATTTGGTTTAGGTAATAAATCAACGAATGATTATATGACAGTTATAGGTAAATATAATGATAATACAACATCAAATAATTTATTTGTTGTTGGAAATGGAAGTTCTGATAATTCAAGAAGTAATATATTTGAAGTAAAAAATGGTGAAGTAAGATGTAATAATGATCTTAGATGTAATTATCTTTTTGCTAATAATGTTATTAGTTGTAATAATTCGATTTATTCTAATAAATTTATTAAAACAAATGAATATATTGAAGCTGAAGATTATATACACACTAAAAATTATTTACTTACACCTATAATAAAATTTTATTCAGGCTTAATATTTTGTTGTAATTATATAAAGGTTTGGTTAAATATGGGCGATGGTGATGAGCCTTATATTGTAATTGCCCAAATTATCATAGATGAAACACATAATATATCAATGATTACATCTGGAACAATATATGCAAATAGAACTACACAAGCAAATCAAGCATTTGCATATTTAGAATTTGAATATAAGAATAAACATTATATATTAAATGCAATACAAAAAATTCAAGAAAATGGTGGTACAATATGTTTATCTGCTAATAATTGGCAGTGTACTGATAAACTTACAGTAAATTCTTTAAAATATAATGGTCCAAATTATGGTTGGGCAAATTTTCATACAGTATATCCTGTTGGAACTTGGCCAGCATATCAATTTTGTGGTTCATTATTTCATATTGAAAGTATAACAGATATATAAAAAATATATATTAAATTATTATTATTTTAAAATAAAAATAATAACTTAATAAAAAAATTTATTTATTAAAATTAAAGCATAATTCAGCAAAAGGTGTACAATTAATAATATTATATGCATCACAAGATTTAAAATTATCTTTTAATAACATTTTAAGGACAATATCTTGTTTTAAAGAGATAGTTAAAAGATGAGAATTAATAAAATAATCATTATAAAGAATCATATTATAACTATCAATTAAATTTTTAGTTTTATTAATTAAATTATTATCAAAATTAATTTCCTTAAGATTATTGATTAATTTATTAATACTTTCTTCATATGTATTTTCTAATTTATAATCATCATCTTTAGAATAATATTGACCGCAACTAGAATTAAATTTTCTCATATTTATTATAAAATAAATATAATATAATTAATATTTTTATAAATCTAACAAATATTATAATAATCAATTTTTTATTATTAGATAAAATAATAATAAATATAATAACTTTAAATTTTTTTATTTAAATAAAAAAAAAATAAATAAAATATTATAAACAAAAAAATTATTTAAATCTTTTTATTTCTAATAATCTATTTATTTCTTTTTTTGCTTCATTTATCCGCGATTTAATTTCTGCTATTTCAAACATTAATTTTTCAATTATCATTTGATTAGCATTATTGTTAATAGCTTCTAATAATTCTTTTTTTCCTTCTTCAACTGAACATTTCATATGACTAATCCATTCAGTTAAGAATTCAATGCTATCACCATTCATTTCATTTTCACGTTTGCGTTTTGAAACTTCAAAAGGTGTAACATAATCATCTATAAAATCCTCATCACTATAACCGTCAATCATATACTCCATATCATCGTCAACCATATCGTCTTTATAATCTGAAGTCAAACAATTCATTATGATTAATTTTAATATAAATATTTAAATGATTATAATAAATAATATTGATCAATTTTTTATTCATCAACAATTATATCATCTTGTGTAATAGAATATAATAAATCTGAAGGTCTTTTATTTAAATTTTCAGTAAAAAATTTATGATTATTGATCAATTTATTAATAATTCTAGGATCGATATAATTTTTTTTAGAAACTGAAATAGTATGTTGAATAAAATTAGCAGTTTCTTTAATTGCATTTCTTGCAATTTTTTTTAATAATTTTTCTTTTTTATCTTTATCTTTTTCATTATTAATTTTACTAATAAATTTTTTAGATTCTTTAATAATATTTTTGATTAACAAATAATTAACTAAATAAGTTCTTAAATCTTTTATAACAATATCTTTATGTAAATATTTATGTAAATAATTATTCAAAGTGAATTCATCTATTTTTTTAATTTGTCCATTTTTTTTATAATGAAATAATTTATCATTATCATCATTACATAATTTTAATAATTCTTTAATATGTTTAACAATTTCTGGATCTTTAACTTCATGATAATGCATAATATTAGATTTACCTTTAAAATTAAAAATAATTTTATCATCTTTAACTTTAACGTGTTTTTTTCTTAAAGAAGTAATGCCATAAGTATCAGATTTTTTAGCATGAAATTCTTTACCAGCTCTCATACCAGTTAATAAAATAATTTGAACAATGGTTGATAATATTTTTTTCTTATCATAATAATTATTAATCTTTGAATGTTCATTAATTAATTTTTGTAATTTAGGCATTAATTGAACCAATAATGTTAAATTATTAAATTTTTTAGCAGCACTTTCTAATATATGCTTTTTATTATACAAATATTGTTTTTTACCTGATTTATCATGTCCAATAACTTGAATTGGTGTTGTTGGATCATTAGAAATCCAAACATAATCCCAAACATAAGGTATTTTTAAATCATTAATTCTATCTAATGTATCTTTATCTTTAACAATAGAATTATCTTTAGTATAACGATATTCAAAAATATAATCTTTCGGATTTGTATTATCATCTTTATTTTTAGTAATATTAATTCTTAAAATTCCTTTATCATAATTTTTTTCATCATAAGATTGAAATTCACCACCATACATAATATTATTATTATAATCTTTAGAATATTTATCAATTAAATTATTAATATCATTCTTATCTTCAAATGGAGAAAATTTTAATTGATATTTATTAAAATAATCTGATATTTCTTCACTATCCATTTATATTATATATTATATTTATTTAAAAAATTGTTTCTAAAAAATTGATATTTTTAATATTTAATTAAAAATTATATAATTTTTATTATAAAAATTATAATATGGATATTGATACTAGTAAATATTCTTTATATGTTTGTATTTCAGATAGTTCATATATTGATAAAATAAAAAGTTCAATTAATTTAATAAAATCATATTCAGAAGTTGTAATTGGATTTTTAAAAGAACTAAATGATAGTGGTGAATATCAAAATGTTATTGAATTTAATACAACAGGTTCATTAGAAGGTTCAATTGGAATATATATAAAGCATATTTTATCAGCAGATGAAAGAAATTTTAAAACATATAATTCAATTACTAAAACTAATGAAAATCTAATTAATGTTAAATTAGATATTATATCTGAAATTTTTAAAGCAATGCAATCAACATCCATATTAACGATGTATATGTTAAATACACCAGATAAATTATATATTAATGATCAAGAAGGTAATACAAATACAATATGTAATTATACAATTCAAACAATGGAAAAAAAAGATAATGTTCAATTACCAAAATATTATAATTTAAGAAAAGATATTGTTAAAGCGGTTGTAAGAATGGATTCTGAAGTATTAAGTAATATAATTAAAAAAAGATTTAATAAATCAATAAAATCAGAATCAAGTATTGGTATAAAATTAACTAGAAATGCAATATCATTTATTAGTAGACCAATGAGGACAGCTTCATCAATGTCTAATTCAATGGAAATTACATGTATACAATCAGATAATTTAACAATTGATATTAAAGATCCAGAAATTGAAATTATTGAATCAAATTATGTATATCAAAATTTGGATTTCTTAAAATCAATTAAACCACAATATTATAAACAAGTTGTTTTAATGTTTGCAAAATTAAAATCGACTGGTGATGATAATTATGTTATTCAATTTTGTTATTCTGGTTCTGGAGATAAATTAACTGATGATATTATTAAAATTACAGTTTATCCTTGTATATTGGATAGAAATGATAATTTTGATAATAATAATCAAATAGTTTATAATAATTAAATATTTTATTTAAATAAAATATTATTATATATAAAAAGAAAAAATTAATGAATAATAATAAAGATAATAAAAAATATTCCTATCAAGATTATTTAAATAATAAAAAAATAATTCATGATGAAAATAGTGCAGATTTTATAGGTAAAAATGAGCATGATATGGATGAAATTGTTAAAGGTATTTATTTAGGTAATTATAGAGCAGCATATAATAAAGAAGAATTAGATAAACATAATATTAAATATATTATTAATATAACTGATAAAATAGAATGTCCTTTTGATGATATTAAATATTTATATATTCCTATTAGAGATAAATATAGTTGTAATCCTAAAACTAGTTATTATATTGTTAGAAATTATTTAAAGGCATTTGATTTTATTAATAATGCTTTAGATAATGGACAAAATATACTTGTTCATTGTAAGAAAGGGAATCATCGCTCAGGGAATGTGGTTCTACTATATATAATTTATAAATATCATTTATCATATATTGAAGCATTATTATATATTAAACATATTCGTCCTTCTGCTTTACGTAGAAAAACATGTATGAATAAATGGGGTATGCGTTTATATGCTTATATGTGTGTAAATGGATGGTTAAAAGACTAGAAAAATAAATACCTATTAATATAATATTATTATTTTAATTAATTTTTTATTTAAATAAAAAATTAAAAATTGGTATTAAATATTTCTTCTACTATAGATTTTATTTTTTGATGTCTTCCATCTTTAATACTATGAATAAAATTACCAATATTAAAATCCTTATATGTTGTTCAAGGAGGTTTTCACCTCCTTCAAGCCTCGACAAAGTCGAGGGTTCTACAAGTTGGTAATTGTTTATATAATTCATAATATTCTTTACATAATTTTATTTTTTCTTCATCTGATAATATTTTTTTAGAATTAATTTTACATTTAAATATTTCTTCAATTGATTTTTTAAATTCATCATTTTCATCAATAACTTTTAAATGATGTATAAAACTTCCAATATTAAAATCTTTATATTTTTCTGTTTTTATTGGCAATCGTTTAAATTCATTTATAAATCTAATGATAAAAAATTAAATAATATTAATAATAATATTATTAATAAATTTATAAAAAAAATATATTTTTAATTTATTTAATTATCAAATATTTTTTAATAAATATATTTAATTATTAAAAAATTCTAATAATTCATCTATTGAAGTATTATCTAATATATTAATAAAATATTTAATTAATTCATCTTGTTCTACTGTAGTTGTAATATTATTAACTAATTTAATATATTCAATAAAATTATTTAAATCAAATAAATCTTTATCATAATTATAATATGAATTTATTACACCACCTATAATTTGTTTTATTTCATTATTATGATGTATTTCTTTTATTTTATTAGGATATAATGATAAATATAATTTAATTAATTCTTTATTTCTTAATTTTTCATTTAATAAATTTTTTAACATTTGATGATTATAAAATATATTAATTAATAAAACAATAAATAAATCATAATTAATAACTGATATTAAAATAATTAATTTAATATTATTGATTATAAATCTATCAATTTCATTTATTTTTTCAGTAATATTAATTTTATCTTTTTTACTTTTTTTTGTACTGTTATAATATTCTTCTTCTTCTTCTCTTGTTCTTTTTGGATTTTTACCACCTGTAATAGTATTTGTATGTATATCATATGTTAATATATTATTTAATACATTTGATGTACTTGTTTCATCAATAAAAGTAATATCATCATTATCTTTAAATAGATATGGTTTAATTATATTATTTGATTCTAATAATTTACAATAATATTTATTATTATTAGTAGAATATAAATTATATAATGTATTTAATTTATCAATTGTAAATATTCTTTTAGTTGATAAGACTGAATTATTAAACATATATTTTATATTATCCATTATATCTTGTAAAGTTATAGTAGATGTAGTTTGAGTTAAATAACTAGGTGATGGTTTTACTGAAAAACTATGTCCAATTATTTGATTATATATTATAATTTTATCAGATGTATTGGAAAATACAGGAGTAGTAGCAGGAGCAGTAGCAGGTATTATAATTCTACGTAATTTATCTTCTATTTCATTTAATTTATTATTCATATCAAAATTATTAGTAGTTGATAATAAATCTTCTTGATATTCTATTATGTTTTTATTATTATTAATATAATATTTAATATTTTTATCTTGTAATAGTATATTATTTGATATATGTAATTCAGTAATATTATATATTATATCTGTTAAACTATCTACACAAACTATATCATTATTTGATCCATAACTATGTATAAACATACCAGAATGAGATAAATATATAGAATTATTATTATTGTTTATATTATTAATATTTATAACATTTATAAAATCGTCATTATCTCTATTAATTTCAATATCAATATTAGTAAATATATTATTTATAATATTATCATTTGATGTTATAATATCTTTCATTTTATCAAAACAGTTTTCAAATATATTAATATATTTATCATTAAAAAAAATGTTATAATTTATTTTATGATATGTTGTTACAGGTCCATGTGATATTACAGCAGGAGTAATAGTAGCAGGTGTAACAGTAGTAGCAGGTGTAACAGTAGTAGCAGGTGTAACAGTAGTAGCAGGTGTAACAGTAGTAGCAGGTGTAACAGTAGTAGCAGGTGTAACAGTAGTAGCAGGTGTAACAGTAGTAGCAGGTGTAGTTAATGAAGATGTACTAATTGTAGGGTTATTATTAGGATTACGAAAATCAATATATGGAAATGTTGGATCAGTTATAAATAATGGAAAATTATTTTTTATTTCATGATTTCCTCTTATTATTAATAAATTATTTTTTAATTTTGATTTTAATGATAATACATATATATATGTTAATATAGATAAATTTGATCCATATCTTTTCATATCATCATTACACATATTATAACCTATAAATGATTTTGTATTTTTTATTTTTTCTCTTATATGATGATTTTCAATATTATTTATTATTGGTAATTTAGATTTAGTTGTAATATTATTATAAAAATCTTTAGTATAATTATATAATTTTTTATCATACATATCAAAAATATCACCTAATAATATTATATATATTTTTTGTTTTAATATAGAACTACTTATAAAATCTGTAATAACTTCCATATTATCTTTATCATATAATAAATTTAATATATCTAAATCAAATTTTGTATTTACCTTAGAAGATGTACTATCCTTATAATAATATGGTATATTATTTAATAAATTATATTGTAATTTATATAAAATATTATTTAATAAATCATTTATTTTATCTTTTTCAATATTGTATTTATTTAAAAAATTGTTAAAACATATTTTTTTTTTATCATCTAATGACATACCATTAAATATTTTATTATTAATTATTTTATCATCTAATAATTTCATAGAATTATTCTTTATTGTATTATATATTTTTATATTTATATATGATTTTTTTTTTACATTATCATATTTATTATCATTTATAAAAATATTTAAAAGTTCAAATAAATTAATTTTTTTATTATCTATAATATTAATATTATTTATATATGAATATTTAAAATATTTTATTATATCATCATAATGCATATGAAATTTTACTAATAAATTACCAAGTGTTATAAATAATGTTTTATTTGTATCAATCAAATTTTGTATATCAGGTGGAATTGTTGTATTTGTTAAAGATGTTAAAAAAGATAATTCATATTTTTTTTCAATTGTTTGTTTATTAATAAAATAACGTATATAATGATATAAACTTATAATATTATCTTTATTATAATATCTTGAATTTGTATTATCAAATAATATATTTTTTAATGTAACATTACTATTTATAATATTTAAAATATTATTTAAATTATCAGAACTATAATAAAAGCCAAAAAATGTTGTTATGACATATAAATTATATGCATTTGCAATATCATCTAATTTATTATAATAATCAATTATATTTCCATAATATGGTATATTTATTATATTTAATAAATTATGTAATAAAGAAAATATATCACCATGAATATCACCAATAATATATAAATTATTCATTTTTATATTATATAATATAAATATATTTTTATAATAAATAATGATTAATTGATTGATAAATATCATCATCTTCTTCTAAATTAATATTTAAATTTTTATATAAAAATGTAAATATTATACTTAAATAATAATATATTTTTATTATTTTTATTTTATTATCTTTAGGTAATGAAAAAAATATATTAAATATTTCTTTAAATTTAATATAAATATATTTATAATCATTTAAAATATTTTTATCAATATAATTATTAATATAATATATAATTTCTAGAAATACATTATAATAATAATTATCAATATATTCATTTATTATTTCAAATAAATATATAAAATATTCTTGAAATTTTTTATTATTAATATATGATTTAATAAATTCTAAAAAATTATTATTTATAATAATTTGTTCTTTTGAAATATTTTTTAAATTATTATAGTATTTATTCATTTTATTATAATATTTTATAATAATATAATTATATAATTCATAATTAATTGACATTTTAGTATAATATATTTAAATATATTATTTAATTAAATATATAATAATAAATCAATTTTTTTAATCAAATTTTATACCTTCAGATGTTAATATTTTACTATTAATATTAATTTCTCCATTATGTAATTTTCTATGACATTCTTCACATAATACTATTAAATTATTTATTCCATTCTTTTTAATAGATGATTTATTTTTACTAAATCCATTTTCACAATCTTTTTGAAAATTTATATGATGAGTATGTAAATTGTTTTTACTTCCACAATATTCACAACAATCCATTATTAATTTTTTATTATATTTTGAAAATTTTATATTATTATCATATACTTCTTTTTTTATTACACTCATTATATCATTATATTCTTTATCTTTTATTACTTGTTCAGCTACTATTATACCATATATTTTATCTCCAATTCCTTCTTTTAATATTCTATCATATATTAATTTACCATTCTCACATTTTACACTTAAATAATATGCTTTTATTAAATTATTATTTTTTATACTTGGTAATTCCATTATTTCATGTAAATGTGTTGCAAATAAAAATAATGATTTTAATTTTATTAATTTTAATATTGATGATGCAACAATTATATTACCACTTATATGTTCCGTTCCTCGACATATTTCATCACCTATTATTAATGTATTCTCATCTGCTCGTTTAATTATATTATTCAATTCTGTCATTTCTAACATATAAGAAGATAAACCTTTATATATATTATCATTTCCTGTTATTCTAGTATATAATGATTTAAATGGTTTAAATTTAAATTGATCCGCTGGAACATAAAATCCACTTTGGGCTAATATAATACATAATCCAACTGCTTTCATTAATACACTTTTCCCTGCACTATTTAATCCATAAATCATTATTCCATTATAATTAATTCCTAATTTTAATGAATGTGGTATATATTCATAATTTATTATTTGTTCAACTATTGGATGTCTTAAATTAATTACATCTATATAACAATTATTATTATTTTCATTATCTTCAATAATTGGTTTTACATAATTATTTTCTTTACTAACTTTAATAATTGTATTATAATAATCTATTAATGTTATTATTTTAATGAAATATTTTATAATATTATTATAATTTAATATATTATCTAAAAATAATTCATAATAATTATTTATTAATATATTAATTTCATAAGTTATTTTTGTTATATCATTATTATTATTATTTATTAATGGTAAATATAATTCTTTAGTTGTTTTTTTATTTATAATTTCAAAACTATTAATATCAATTTGTATTCCATTAATATTAATTGGTGATTTTAATTTATTAGTTAATATTTCAAATCTTTTATTTGTTATAACAAAATAATAACCTTTTGTTTTATTAGATTTTTTTTGTATCATTGTTTTATTTTCATTTCCATCTAATAAATTATTTAATGAATTATAAATATCATTAATAATATTATGATTACTATTTAAATTTAAATATAATTTATTTATATTATCTAATATTTTATTATTCTCTATATCCTCATTAATATAAGTTTTAAATATATTATTAACATTTATTTCATTATAATCTATTGTTTTATTAATATCAATTGTTTTATCAATATAATTAATTAATTCATTTAATTTAGTAATATTTTCATTATTAATATTTAAATTATCAATTATATTTTCTGGAATATTTTTAAATAATATTAAAATATTATTAATTGATTTATAAAAATCATTAAATCTATTTATTTTTAATTGTTTTAATTGTATTTTTCTATAAATCTTTTCAATATCATTAATATTTTTTAAATCTTTATATATATCATTATATTTTTCTTTAAATAATTCTGCTTTATTATATATATCATTTAATTCATTTGAATTAGTTAAAGGAGATGTTAAAATATTTTTAATATATCTTTTACCCATTAATGTTCCACATTTATTAATAATATTATATAATGATAAATCATTATTGATAACATTTAATTGATTAATTGCATCATTACCTAAAAATAATCTATCATCTTTAAAATAATAAATTGGCTCATTTAAATTATTAATAAAATTAGTAAAATGATCTGATATATACATTAATAAATGTATTAATGATTTTTTAATATAAATTTTATCACTAATATTTAATGTTTCAAATATATCAAACATTGATTTAGATAATTGAGGATAAATTTTATTTAATAAATTTCTTTGAAAACTTATTTTATTATAATCATTATTAAATTCTTTAATTTGTATACAATTATTATTTATATTTAATAATGTTTTTATTTCTTCATCTGATATTTTTATATTTTCTTTTATTATTAATATTTCTTTTGGATTTATTCCATTATTAAATCTTATTGTATCATCAATACAATATTCATTATCATTTGATTTTGAATATGATTCATGAATAAATACTTCACCAGTTCCTACATCTATTGATGATAAACCAATACCATATAATGGATAATTTGAATTTTGTTTATTTTTAAATTCTTCAATATAAATACAATTAATAAAATTAGATAATGTTTTATTATCATTTTCATTAATATAAGTTCCTGGTGAAATTATTTTATCAAATACTCTTTCTATTTTACCTTCTATTTCTTTTTGTATATAAATTATTATTGTATAACCATCATTTATTAAATCAGGAATATATTTATCTTCACTAATTAAAGGAAATCCCCAACAAATAGGATTATAATAATTTACTTTAATTGTTTTTTCAGTTCCTTTTCTAAACATTGAAACATTTGTTAAATCTTCCAAATGCTTACAATCTGGACCAATTATTTTACCATCTAATGTTTCATCTTCTGTTATTGAATATGTTTCATAAAATTTACCATTTTGTAATAATACTAACGATTTATCATATAAATCTTTATATTTATTATGTAAATCAATATAATATGAAACTAAATTTTTTGACATATAAATATATTTTAATATATTTATTATTTATTATTCATTTTTTTATTAAACAATAATAAATAAATTTAATAAATAATCAAACAAAATTATATTTTAATAATATTAAAATATTTATCAATTTTATAACCAGGAACATTTTATTTATACAAATTATAAATCATATAATAAATATATTTAATTTTATGAATGATTTAAAAATGATTATTTGATTATTTTTTTATATGATTAATATATAATTAATAATTAATAATAATGAATTGGATGTCTAATTATCAGAATAAATCTATTAAAGATTTAGTTATACCAGGTAGTCATGATAGTTTTGCATTAAAATTTAAATCTTTTTCTCATAATGATTTACATTTACCAATTATTTTTAATCCTTTTATTAAATTATGGGCTAAAACTCAAAATAAAACTATTTTTGAACAATTAATGTTAGGTATTAGATATTTTGATATAAGAGTTGAAGAATATAAAAATGAATATTATACTGTTCATTCTTTATTATCAATTCCATTAAATGAAGTATTTAATGACATAATAAGATTTATTATGAATCATGCAACAGAAAAAATTATAATTGATATTAATCATTTATATAATATTACTGATTATTCAAGATTTGAAAGTTATTTATTAACTAAATTTAATGAACATTTAATTAATAATGATATTTCTAATTTATCATCTCCTTTATCTAATATTCAAGGTAATATTTTTTTATTCTGTAGAAATGAAAATACTAAAATATTTCCTAATAATTTAATAAATTCTATTTGGTATGATACTGATAATATTAATGTTTTATGTGATAATATTACTAATGAAACATTACAAGATAATAAATTAAATGTTTGTCAATGTATTTTAACTCCTAAAACTAATGATATTGTTAATGGTTTATTATGTCCATTATGTAATTCATCATCTTTAAAATCTTTAACTGAAAATAATAATGATTTAATGATGGAAACATTAAATAATATTTCTAAAAATAAAAATATTATTATTAAAGATTTTATCGATGAAGAATTTGTTAATTTATGTATTAATTCTAATATTAATAATTAATCTTTTAAGTTAATAAATATTTTATTAAAAAATATTCTTAATAATATTATTCTTAATAAATTATTCTAAATTTTTTAATTTATTTAAATAAAATTAAAAAAAAATTAATTTAAAATTAAAATAAAATTATTTTTTTGATAACAAATAAATTTTTTATCATATGCATCAATTCCTTCAACAGGAATCATACCATGATAATAAGAACCTGTATAATGATAATAAACTTTACTAATAATATTTTTTTGTTCTTCTAAAGATAATTCAAGAAGATTAAGATTTTGATTAAATGTATAATCAAAATCATCTTCATTAGATAATAAATTAGAAATTTTAATATTAATAATATTATCACACATATTAAAGATATCAAGAATTTTATTTATTTGTTCTAATATATTATTATTAAAATCAATATTATATTCAATTAATTCATTTTTATCATTTTCAAATATTGCTTCAACATAAATATTTGTTAAATTAGAATTTTTAATTGTTATTTTATTATCTAATACAATACCTATATTGGTTAATGATTCTAATTTAATACAATCAATAATATTTGCAGATAATATTGTATTACTATAAATAATTTTTAAATTAGGTAAATTGATTAAATTTAATTTATTCCAATGTATTTCATCATCTTCTCTACAACTAGTAAATGTTAATAATTCAATTGAATTACATTTATTAATTGAAATATCATAATTATAAGGTCCATTATCAATATTAATTAATTTAATTTTATTATTATTATTTAATGATAAATTAACTACATCATTATTATTAACATCATTTAATATATATAAATTCAAACTAAATTCTTTTAAATTAGGAAAATAATTAAAAATAATATTAAAATCATTCATATTATTAATATTAATCCAAGATAATGTTAAATATTTAAGTTTTTTAAAAGTTTTTTCTTTAAATATATTAATATCAAAATCAATTGTACAATTATAAATATATAAATTTCTTAAATAATGTAAATTATTTAAGATAAAAAATAAATTAATTTCAAAATCAATATTATCATCATCAAGATTGATTTCTAATTCTTTAATATTTTCATATTTATTTGTTTTATTAATTAAATGATTTATAAAATTATTATATGATTCTATATCATTAATATGTAATTGATTTTTAATTAATACTTTATTAATATTACTTTTTATTTTTTTACAAGTTTCCATTTATTATAATTAACTATAATAAAAATAATACAAAAAAAGATTAATTATAATATTATTATTAAAATTTCAATTTTTTATAATTTCAACAAATGTATTATTACAAATTAAAGGATGATTATTTAATATAATATAATCATCATTTTTATTTAAATTTCTATATTCTTCAATAGAATATTCACCACCAAATTTTTTTAATAATAATTTATCTGGTGCTGGTAATATATTTTCATTATTTACTTGATATAAATAATATAATAAATTAGTTCTTTGATTAATATTTTCATCTTTTAAATTTAAATTATAAGCTAATGCACAATTTAAACTACAAAACCATCCAATAATATAAAATGTTCCATTAATATATTTATCAGGTAAAAAATATGGTTTACCTTTTATTTTACAACTATCATGCATACAACAAATATTAGTATATTTAGGTTCAATAATAATATTATCATCAGTAGTAGAAAAAGGGCATTTTAATAATAATTCAGAATATTTAATATTAAAAATATCATTTTGATTTGTTATAATCATTGAATCATATTGATTAATCGTATTAATTCCTTCTGTTTTATCTGTTTCTAATATTTTATTAATATTATATGAATATTTATTAAATTGTATACTTGCACTTTCTGGTTGAGTTATTGATATTAAATTTTCATCATTTGGATTATAATGAATTGGATAAAATAATATTAATTCATTTTCTATTATTTTATTATTAATTGGCTTTTGTATTATAATTTTTTTTGGTCTCCCTCGTTTTTTAGGTTGTTGCTTTTCTATACTATTTAAATTTAAATTAGACATTTTATTTTATTTTTTTATATTATATTTAAATTATATTTTATTATTTTAAAGAAATAAATTATTTTATACATAATTTTTATTTATAAAAAATTGATTTAAAAATAATTATAAAATATTATATTTTATTTTATAACAATATAATGAGTTGGAATTTATTATTTGAAAATAGAAAGATTAAATTATTAGATAATAATAATAATGATAAAACTAAAATATTAAAACATCCTATTTCTAATCCAGATAATAATTATGGGGATGAATATGTTATTGATTTTGATAAATTAAAATTTAATAATGAAAAAATTGTAAATGATTTTGGTAATGTTTATAATGATAATTTAACATTTAATGGATATTTTGCTTATTGTTTTAATAATATTGATGAATTAATTATTAATAATGCTATTTTTGTATTTTTATCAACATCAAATCATTTTGAATTTAGAAATATTAAACATTTAATTATTAAAGATCAGATTAATAATAATAATTTATTAATTGATATGACAAATGTTAAAACTTTACATATTAATTTTAGAGTAATACAATCAATAGATTTAAATAATGTTAATATTGATAAAATAAATATTAATAATGAATTAGATTTTTTAAAAATATATATTTTTGATCCAAATAATATTAATGAATTAAAAATGAAATCTAAAAAATATTTTATTAATAATGGATTTAATGAATTAAAAGATAAAAAACCTATTATATCAACTAATGAAGATATTAAAGAAGATTATATTAAACATTATATTAAACAACATATTAAAATAATTAATATTAATGGAAAAGATTATTAAATATTATTTTATTAAAATAAAATAATTTTATTTAAGACTATCAGGTATAATTGGAGGTGTTAATTTTCTATTATTTATTTCTTCTTGAAATTGTTTCATTACTCCATCTCCTTTATGCATTTTTTCATCAGTTAAATTAATATTAATTGGCTGACTAAATTGATTTTGATAAGATGTTTGTTGTTGTGGTTGATAAGATTGTGGTTGATTTATTCTATTTTTTAATTCTTCTTTTTCTTTTGATGATATAGGATTATATAAAGATGACAAATAACTTCCAGCTGTATTATTAATAATTGTTGTAATGAATGCTTTAACAATAATAATAATTAATTGTGCTTCAGGACTACTACCACGACCTGATGGATTATATTTATCATATAATTCTTCATAAACTTCTAATAATTCTTCTCTACTTGCTTGTAAATTAAATGAAAAACCATCAATTGATACCCCAAAAGGATTATTAAATCTATTATTTAATATTTCTAAAAATTTAGAAACTCCAATTGTTCCTTCATAAAATGATTCAATTGTTCGTTTTTCACTTCTTAATCCCATATTAAAATCATATTCTAATTTAATTGCATAATAATCATCATCCATATTATAATCAGATGTTACATATGCACGATTTCCTTCTTTTTTGCCTAATTCTGCTAATTTAGTTAATAATTTATATTTTTTAAGTTTTTGTAATTGTGGACTTAAATTTTCATATTCATCATTATTAGGTGAAACTAATGCTTTTAATTCTGCTTTAGATAAATTTTTAGGTGAAAATCCACCATTTGAATTATTATTATCATTAAAATTATCATTTAAATTATCTTTAAATAAATCATCATCTGAATTATCATCTTCTTCACTTTCTGATGATGAATTATTATTATTAAAATTTTTTACCATATCATTATTCATAATATCATCCATTTCATCCAAATCATTATTTGGTTCATCATTTACTTTTTGCGAATTCATTAATTTTAACATATCAGTAGTCCCTGGTTCATTCATATTTTTAATATTCATTTTTAAATATATTTTTGAATATTTTATAATTTATATTTTATTAATTTATTTATTTTTTATATTCTATTTCATATTATTATAAAATATAAATTAAAATCATAATATATTATATAAAATATTTAATAATGAGTAAAAAATATCCATTAATTGATGATAATTGGGATGATATTTATTATTCACATGGTGGTAATAATAAATTATATCCTTATATAACTGATAATGTTATGTATGAAAGAACTAATAATAAAGATTTTAGTGTTTGCAATTCTAATTATCAATTTAAACAGCCTATGTATTCAGCACAAGGTTATTTAACAGAATTTAATACTAAAGATATTATTGATGATATTTATAATAATATAGATGAATATAATAATAATTATTATAAAAAACCTAATCAATTACAATATAATAATAAAATTAAAATTGAAGAAGTTGATGATAAACCAAAAATAATTAAACAAAATAAAAAAGAAATAGAAACTTTTCAAATGAATGAAAATTTAAGAGAAGAATTAAGAAAACAAATTAAAGAAAATAAAAAATTAAATAAAAAATTAAAAAAATCAAGAAAACATAAAGAATCTAATAATGATTTATTATATACTTTAATTATTGTTGGTATTTTAATTATTATTCTTATTAGAAATAAATAAATTTTTAATATTATTTATTTAAATAAATAATAAAAAATATTAATTCTTTATACGTGAATTATAAAAATTAATTGATTCTTCAAAACCTTTTTTAAAAAATTCTTTTAAATCATTAAATTTAATATTTAATTCATTTTTTATTTCATTTTTTATTTCATTAATTTTATTATCTAATATATTAATTTGATCTAATATATTATTATTATTTTTTATATCATTTTTATCATTTAATTTATTATCATTATTATTATTAGTATTATTAGTATTATTATCAATATCATCATCTAAAATACGTCGATTATTATGTTTATTATTATTAATATTTTTATTATCAATATCATTATTATCATCATTATCATTATTATTATTATTATTATCATTATTATTATCATCATTATCATCATCATCAATAGAATTACGTTTTAATCTTTTTTTATTATTAATACATTTTTCATTTTCATTAATAACAACAAAATCATTTAAATTTGTATCATTTTGATAATAACTATAATATGATGTACAATTAATTATTTCATTTTGTTTATTTATATTTTTAATATTATTATTAATTTGTTCATTAATAAAATCTTTATAATCATTATGATCAAATATTTTAGTTATATTATTATCATTTAATATTTTACATTTATTAAGTTTAGAATAATTATATTTTCTAACTTGTCTGCCATCATAAAATTTAATATTATTATTAATATCATTATTATCAAAAATAATATTAATATAAATTTTTAATAAATCAATAAATATATTACTATATAATTTAAATTTTTCATCACTTATTGAATCATATTCTTTTGTATTAAAACCCATAAAAAGATAATAAATTTTATTATCATTTACTCGTGATTGATCTAAAATTTTTCGTTTATTAAATTTTATTTTATCTTCATCTTTTTTAACAATTTCTTCACTAAAATATTTAATAAATTCACTTATTAATAAATCTCTAAAATTACATACTTCTTTTTTTGTAATATTATTATAAAAAGGTATTTCAATAACTCCAGGAGTATAATTATGATATTTTTCTGGTAAATTTTTATTATATTCTCCATTATGTAAACCTGTTATTCTATTTATTTTCTTATTATCACCACATACAGAAAAAAATATAAAATTAATTTCATTATTTTTAAAAATTTCAATTTTAGTTTTTATTTCATTATCTATTGTTTCATTATATTTTTCTTTAAATATTTTATCAATAAATTCTTGAGAATATTTTATTTTTTTAACATTATCATTAATTTTATCTTCTTCTCTTTTTCTTTTTAACATATAATAATAATTATAAAAAAATATTTATATTAAAAAAATCAATTTTTAATTATTCATTTAAAATATCATCAAAATTATTTAACATTTTAGACCAATCAATATATAAATAATTTTTATTATATTTTAATATTAATTTATCTGATTGTAATTTTAACATTTTTATTAAATATTTTCTACATTCTCTCCAATTATAATTTATATCCATATAATTTAATGGTATTTCAAATATTATAAATTTATTTGTTTTATAATTATTTTTCATATCATTTAAACAAATTGAAAATATTTTATTATATAATTGTTGTTTTAATCGATTTTTTATTAAATTTTGTTGTTCTATATTATCAACTATATTTTGAAATTGTTGTTTTACTTGTGCAGTTTTAAATCTATTATCAAAATTATCTTCAATATCATTTATATTATTAGTTCTTAATAAATCTGAATAACTAATATTTGTCATATCAACATTTGATAATTTTGATAATGATATATTATTAAAATTATTTCGTTTCATTATAAAATATATTATATAAATAATAAATATATTTATATGTCTAATAATACAAATAATAAAATTTTTATTCCTTATTATATTAGTAAAAGTAAAAGAATTAATAAATTAGTTTTATCTGGTGGTAGTACAAAAGGGATTGCATATATTGGTATTATTAAAGGATTGGAGGAATATAATATTATAAATAATATTAAAACATTTTGTGGAACATCAATTGGTGCAATATTTTCATTTATATTAAATATTGGATTTACTTATAATGAAATGATAAAAATTGTATTAGATTTAGATATATCAAAATTATGTGAAATAAAAACTTTTAATGATTATGGTTTTGATGATGGAATGAAAATTATTAATTTCATTAAATCATTAATGGATAAAAAGAAAATTAAATATGATATTACATTTAAAGAACTTTTTGATTTAACAAATAAAAAATTAATTATTTGTGTTTGTAATTTAACATTAAAAAAATCTGAATATTTTAATTATAAAAATAGTCCTAATATGAAAATATTAACAGCTTTAAGAATGTCATTTAGTATTCCAATATTATTTTGCCCAATTAAATATAATGAATGTTATTATATTGATGGTGGATTAATGAATAATTTACCTTATAATATATTTAAAAATCAAAATAAAGTATTATGTATAAATATTAATAATGATATTAATATAGATTGTTTAGAAAATTATTTGTATTCTATTATAGATTTAATTTCTAGTAATAAAATTGATATAAAAAATAAAAATATAATAAATTTAAATTTAAATATAAATATTTCTAATTTTAATATAAACAATGAAAATAAATTATTTATGATAAATTATGGATATATAAATTTTTTTAATTGGATTAATTTAATATAAAAAATTTTTATATTGTTAAAATATATAAAATTAAAAAGAACAGACATTTATAAAATGGAAAACAGAGAAGAATATATCAAAAAAGTCAATAATTATATAATTAATTATGTAAATAATTTGAATGATATTGAAACAAAAGTATTTGCAAAATATATTACTGATGAAGATAAGAAAAAATATTTTACAAATAATTCTGATGATGTTAAATCTGATGATGTTAAATCTGATGATGTTAAATCTGATGATATTAAACCTGCTGATGTTAAAGTGGATGAAATTAAAACTGATTATAAATCTTCATTAGAATCTGAAAAAGCTCCTGAAGTACAATATCCTTCAGCTGATGATAAATCTGAAGCATTAAAATTAATTAATGATGCAGCAGAAAAAGCAAAAGCAGATGCTGCAAAAGCTCCAGAAGCACCAAAAGCACCAATATCATACTCTGAACAATTTTCACAATTACCAAAAACTTCAATTAATAAAGATAATTTAATGAAAGAATTATTAAGTAAACGAGCAAGAATAGATGGTGGTGGTGTTGTTGATTTAAGAACAGTTTATGACTTTAAACAAATATTTAAAGAATTAATTCAAGATCTTCATTATTATACATCATCTGATGATAAATATATATCTGATATTGTTAAAAATGGTATTAATAATTCATCAGATTATAAATTATTTTTAGGTGGTGCTACATATAAAAATATTTATGATTCATGTTGGGATTTAGATAATACAATTATTGAATATACTAAAAATGGTATTGTTAACTATCAATGTATGAAATATGAATTTTTAAAAGACCATAGAATTTATAGAAATAAAAAGAGAATGGAAGAAGATGTTAAGAATAATAAAGATGTTATGGCTAAATATATTAAATGGATTCTTACTACATTTGATTTTCCTCAAATGAAAAAATTCATTGGTTCAACTGCTTCATTGTTTAATTATTCTACTGCTACTCCTGAAGAACCAACTGATTCTAATATTAAAGCATTATTATCATTCTACTTATTGAAAGATTTCTTTAAAAGAAATAATAATCAATATATTGCTAAGGATTTGTATGGAAAGATTGAATATAAACCATTAACTAATAAAAAAATTATTCCATTAAGATTATTACATGGTTCAGTTAAACCAGATATTCATTTTGATAAAATGATTGCTGATAGATATACTAATTCATCTAAATCATTTACTCCTAATGATTTGACCAATCTTTTGGGTATGATGAACTTCCAAGAAAAACTTAAAAATCAAGTTGGTGGTGGTCAATATGGTGGCTCTCATTTATATGAACATATTTTTGAAAATTTACAACATAAATTAGCTGGATATAAGATTAAAATTAATCATAATGATGAAGCTGAAATTAGTAAATATATTAAAGCTTTAGCAGATAATGAAAAGAAAATTGTTGATTCATTAGATACTATTAAGAAATTTACTTATAGTAAAAATATTGGTGATTATAAAGGTTATGAAGTTTCTGTTGATGATATGTATAATGAAATCATTAAAACTAGAAAAGATAGTGCAGATAAAGAAGATAAATTAATGAGTTTCATTACTAAACTTAATAGATGGATTAAAGAACATTTTAATGAATAATTAAAAAATTTATAATTATTTATTATTTTTTTAAATGAATAATATATAAATAAATTTTTAAATTATGGCAAATCTTATATTAATAGAATATTCAATAAAGCTACTTAAAAATGATATAGAACAAAATTAATCTTTATTAAAAAATTATCATTTAAAAATAAATGATAATGATTTAAATAAATATTATGATACATTAAATAAAATTAATCAAATACATAAATATACAATTGATAAACAACTAAATGTAGCAAGTCCAAAATATGAACTGGCAATGAATAGTATTATTAAAAGAATTATTAAATTAATGATATTTAATAATAGATTATTTGATTATTTATATAATAAATATATTAGTATGTATAATAGTATGTATAATTTAGGTATTAAGTATAAACCAAATGTTAATGATTATGATGAATATTATCATAAGAAATTAAATCAATATAATGAAATTATATATGAATTATTAAAAGATAAATAAATTATTTTGATATAATATAATTATTTATTTAAATAAATAATATATAATATAATAATAATAATGGCATTAGTTCAAATTGTTTCTAATACTGGTCAAGAAGATTATTTTTTAACTAATGACCCACAAATAACATTATTTAAATGTGTTTATAGAAGAAATACAATATTTAGTATGTTTACTATTCCACAATATTTTAATACTAAAGTTGATTTTGGACATAAATATAATTGTCAAATTATGAATAATGGAGATTTAGTTTGTAGTGCAACATTATTAGTTACATTACCAAGTATTCCACAATTATATAATTTAGATCAAACAGTTAATGAATATGTTAAATTTGCTTGGGTAAGAAAAATAGGATTTGCTATTATACAAGAAATTTCATTTAATATTGATAATATGGAAATTGAAAGACATACTGGTGAATGGTTGAATATTTGGTATCAATTAACTAAACCATCAGATGATTATGATGAAATGATTGGTAATATTGAAAAATTATATAAATATGATAAAATAAAAGATGAATTTACATTATTAATTCCTATTCCTTTTTGGTTTAGTAAATCACCAAGTAATGCATTACCTTTATGTTGTTTAAAAAATCATAAAATAAATATTACATTACAATTAGAAGATTTTGAAAAATGTTATAAAATAACTCCAACACATTATATATTAATGGAAAATTATAATTGTCAATTTAAAGAAGATGAATATATTGTACAAAATATTAATGGTGAAGAAATAGTAGGACAATTTAATTTTTTTGATTCTACTAATAAAAGATTATATTATTCTCAAATTTCTAAAGCATTATTTAAAATGCCTAATTATGATGATAATATTGAAGAATATTATATTAAAGGTTTAACATCTAATTATTTTGCATTACCACATATTAAAAAAGAAGATGATGAAGATATTGATGAAAATAAATATTCTATTGTTTATAAATATAGAGATTTAACAAATATTAATATTAGTGAATGTTATATGATTATTGATTATATTGCATTAGAAGAAGATGAAAAAATAAGATTTTATAAAAATTCTCATCAATATTTAGTAGAACAAATAAATGAAACAACAACAACAACATTTTCATCAAAATATTCAACTTGTAAATTAAATGTTGATAATCCAGTAAAATATTTAGTTTGGTTTTGTTATCAAAATAATTTAAATGAATTATATAATAATGATAAATTTAATTATACTAATTCTTATCAATATAACGATATATTATATGATAAAGTAAATTATAAAGATAATTTTACTGAAGATATTATTTTAAATAATGAAACATATACTTTACAATATAATTATAATAATAATCCAATATTAAATAATAAATATAATAATAATCAAGTAGGAGAAAGTTTAATAAAATATGATAAATTATTATTTAATGGTGTTGAACGAATTAATGAAAGTGATAAATATTTTAATATTATTCAATCTTTAGAATATTTTTATAATAAACCACAAAAAGGATTACATATTTATACGTTTGCATTATATCCTTTAGATAATCAACCATCTGGAACTTGTAATATGCATAAAATAGATAATGTACAATTAGATTTAGTATTAGATGATTGTATTAATTTAAATAATACAGCAACATTTAAATGTTATTCAGTATCTTATAATGTATTACGAGTTTATGCAGGATATGGTAAATTAGTATTTGTTAATTAAATTAAATTATTTAAATAATTTATATATATAAATTAATTATGAATAATAAGGAAGAATTTATTAATTATATAAATAATATTTATAAACAAAATTTAGATAATATTAATACAATTCAATCAATAATTAATTATCATAAAAATAATAAAATAAATATTGATTGGTTAGATGATAATAATATTATATTTAATATATCAAGAAGATCAGATATAATTGATTCAATTAAACAATTAATAAAAAATAATTTTTATAATTATGATGAATATGTTAAATTATCAAAAAAATTTATTTTTTCATTTATTAAGAATTATAAACCTATAAAAGATACATTATTAAATTATCAAATCAAATATATTATATCCAATATGCCATTACATTTATTAGAAATAGAAAAAATTTATGATTTAAAAGATTTTGAAAGATTACAAAAAGAAGAAGGAAAAATTAAATATAAAGATTATAATAGTATGACTATTACAAAAGGTTTTAATAGTGTTTTTATATTTTATTCTTATATATGTTATTTTAAATGTGCAATAAATTGTATAATTCATCATCCAATATTTAAATATTTTTTTAATATTAATACTGATAGTTTAAAAGGTGGAAATATGAATAAATTAATTAATAAAAAATATTATTCTTTATATGATTTTTATCAAATTGGTGGAAATGAATTATGGAATAAATTAAATGATAATAATATTATAGAAATAATAGAATTTTATAATATATTAACTAATCATAAATATTTAATTGGAACTCCTGGAATTAAATATTACCCTCATCAAATATTACAAGAATTATTATTTTTTATTAATAATGATTTTTCACAATATTTATATTGTAATTATCAATATGTTAAAGTGATTGATTATTTATATGATAATATAGATATGAATGATAAAATTATTGAATTATTAAATGATTGCCAAAATAATAGTTTATTTATTGCACCAATTATTGATAATCCATTAGATAGTTATGAAATTAATATTATTAAAAATAATCATTTAAATTATCAAAAAGATTTATTAAATAGAACTAATAATAAATTAAATAATACAAAAATATATCATTATAATTATATTATAAATGATTATTATTTACAATCATTTTGTATTATTGAAAATATACCTAATAAATATTTAACTTTTCATTGTGTATATATTCAATTAATTTATGATGATAATTATAATGTAATTGATAAAATAAGATATGACCATATAAAAGCAAGATATAATAATTTTAATATGAGAAAATATAAATATATGAAAATTGAATATGATAATTTATTTAATGATAATGGAATAAATGATTATTATGATGGAAATAATAATTATAAAATTTGTTTATTATGTTATGTAAAAAAATTATCTTAATTCATTTAAATTTATTAATTTATATTTTGGATTTAATATATTTATTGTATTATTAATTAATTCTTTCATTTCATTATACCATTTAATTAAATTATCACTTATTAATTGAATATTATTATATAATTCCTTACATTTATTATTTTCATCTTTTTTATTATTAATTTCTAATAAATAAGATTGAATATTTAAAAATGTATCATTCATTCCTTGGGCTAATGTTTGATAATATTCTAAAATAATATTTTTACCATAAATTTCATCATAAATTATATATAAATCATTTTTAATTATATTTAATTTCATATTTAACCATTCTTTAAGTTGTTGTTTATCTCTTGAATAATCCATATCAAATATAAAATATGTATTTTTTTCTATAATAAAATTTTTTAATATTTCAATAATTTTATCATTTAAATTTCTTGTATTATTATTATAAACATAATCTTTTATTTCATTATGTTTTCTAAAATATGATTTAATATTTTCATATAATGTTTTATTATATTTCATTAAAACATTTTTATTTAATTGTAAAAATAATGTTGATTCTAATGTATCACATTTTATATCTGAAAAATCCATTTTTTTACCTATTGATTCTAAATAATCTGCTAATAATGCATTATGAACTAATTTTTTATCTAATTTTTTTCCTGTCATCCAATCAAAACATTCATGACATTTTGTACAAAACATTTGATTACATCCCATACTTCTAGTTATCATTTCTTTACAATTTGGGCATGGTTTACTATCTTTTATAATTAATTGATAATCTTCATAAATATTTCTATTACATGATATAATATATTCATTATTTTTATTTGGTTTATAAGGTTCTAAATGTAAATTAATTCTTATATCATTTAATTCTTTAATTTCTTCTTCATTAAATTTATGAATATAATTTTTCATATGATTTTCTGGTATTTTATTATTTTTATCAAATAATAAATCTTTTTCTTTATCATATTGTTCATGTTCATATAATAATTGATTACATTGATTACAACATAAATTATTACAATTATTACATCTATTAGTTAATTTATTAATATGCCCTAAACATTCAGATTTTGGGCAAGGAGAAAAATTATCTATTATTTCATTATTTTCTTTAATATTTTCATTAACATTTAATAATTTAGCATTATTAATAATTTCTGATGATATTTTTACAAATGATTTTTTATTTTCTTTAATTTTATTTATTATTTCTTTATTATCATTATTTTTATTATTATAACAATAATCTAAATCTTTTTCTATTTCATTTATTAATGTTAAACATGATTCATTATATTTTTTATGTAATTCTTGCCAATTTTTATAATATATTTTTTCATTAATAATATTATTAATAATATCATTAATATTATCCATTGATATATTACATTTAATTTCATCATCTCTATTTGCAAAAATAATAATATCATTCTTTTTAGTTTCAATATATTTATTAAACATTTCTTTATCACATTTTATACTACTAATATTACCTTTTTCATAATTTAATATTTTATCTTTAAATTGTTTAATAAATTCTTCATATATTGATTCTGAATATTTATTATCATTCATAAATTTATTAAATTTATCTTTATCATTTTTTAATACTCTTAATATATCATCATAATTTAATAATTGTTTACAATTTGAACAATTAAAATGATATGTAATATTATTAGTAATATAATTTATTAAAAAACATTTTGAACATATTTTACATTCACATCTTTTATTATCATCATATATATTATTACATTCTATTATATTGTTTTTCGTAAATATTTCTAAACAGATTGAACAATTCATTTTTATTATATTAATATAATAAATAATATGTTATATATTTAAAATAATAATTTTTCATTTTTTTTAAAATAATATTATTCAAAATATAAATCATTATTTATTATTTTTAATAAATTAAATTTATTATTTTTATTATAAATATGTAATTCTTTATTTATTATATTAAATAATTCAAATTTATCATTTATTAAATTATTTATATTATTAATTATTTTATTATTATTTATAAATATTGAACGTTTTATATATTGTTGTAATATAATAGTTATTTTATTAATATTTTTTATATTTATTAAATTTAATAAATTTTCTAATTTTAATTCATTTAATTTTAAATTTTTAAAATCTATTATTAAATTATTTTTATTTATAATATCATATTGTAAATAATAATTATTTATATGTAATTTATTTATTGATTTAAATTTTAATAATAAATTTATTAATTCTAATAATTCATTAATATTTATTTTATTATAATCTAATTGTTTTATAAATTTTAAATCATTATAATATATTTCATTTATATTTAATTTATTCAAATATTCTATTGAATAATTATTAAAATTTAATATATCTAATGTAAAATTTATATTTATATTTTCTATTGTATAATTATTAAAATTTATAAATATATTTTTATCTAATAATAAATTTTTAATATTACTTTGTAATATAATTGTTTGAATATTTTTATTATTTATTATTATATTTTTTATATTATTATTTGATATAATATTTGTATTATCTTTATAAATAAATAATGATGATATTTTATAATTATTTATCAAATCAATTATATTTCTTAAATCATTATTATAATAATTACAATTTATAATATGTTTTATATTATTTATATTATTAATATCATTTATAATATTATAATAATTAATAAATTTATGATAAATATTAAATTCATAAATATATAATGGTTTATTATAATTAATAAAATTATTACACCAAAATCTATAACAATTAATATATTCTGTTGAAATAAAATTTTTACATTTTATTTCATTTATTTTTATTGATGATTTTTTATATTTTATATTATCCCCATATAATTGTAATATTATATTTTTATAATATATTTGGTTATTATCATTAATATAATCATTAATATAATTATTTGATATATTTATAATTATATTTTTACAATATATATTCATTATATATTTGATATTATTTATATCATTACATATTTTTTTTATTATTTCATTTAATAAATAATCATCAAATATAATATAATCATTAATAAAATTTAATAATAAATTATAATCATTTATTTTAATATTATAATAATTATTATAATTTAATTTTTTTTCATTAAATTCTTTTATTATTTCTTCTTCATTATAATCTATTTTTAAAATATTTATTGTATTTTCATTATTATATTTTTTATATTTTATATTATAATAATATTTATTATAATAATAGTCATAATTATGATTATTATTATCATAATATAAATTATTTATTATTCCAATATATGGTTTTTTATATTTATTAATAAAATTTATTGCATTCATTAATATAATTTATAATATTTATATTTATAAATTGAATTTTATTTTTAAACAAATTAATAATAAAAAATTGATTATTTTTTATATTATTAAATTTATAATAAAATATAGATAATATTATTAATAAAGAATTTTTTTATAAATTTTAATTTTTTAAAAATTGAATTATTAATATTTAATTTATTATTATATATATTTTTGAAATATTAATAAATTATTAATAAAAAATGTCTAATTTTGAAAGAATTTTGAATAATACAATGAATGAATATTTGAAACATTATAATACACTTGATAATCAAAGATTTATTAATAAATTAAAAGATTTTATTATTAAAAATTGGAATAATAATGATAATAATAAAACTGATAAAGAAATTAAAGAAATTATTGATGAATTAATCAAATTATATTATGAAAAATATTAAAAAATTGATTTTTTTTATTATTAAAATACTATTATAATATTAATTATAAATATTAAAAGTAATGCAAAATAATAATATTAATTATATTATAGAAAATATTAATAATAATATTTTTCCAGATAATAATTTTAATAATTATGAAATAATTGATAATAAAAAAAAATATAATACGATTTATATTAATAATAATAATATTAATGATATTATTGATAATAAATATATATCTTATTTGAATTATGATAAAAATAATTATAATTTATTAAATTCATTTTTATCAATATATGATGAAAAAGAAATTTTTGATAATATTGTTTTATATGATATAAATATTGATAAAATATATTTAAATTTTAATAATCATCCAATTAATATATTTTTGCATAATATAAAATGTAATAAAATTATTAGTGATATAGAATTAAAAAATAATCCATTAAAAGAAAATAAAATACAATATTTATATGTTAAAAATTGTTCAATTAATCAAATTAATTTAAAACATATTAATAATGATAAATTTAAATATAATATTATTACTAATAATTTAAAAAAATATTATAAATATAATAATATATTTTTAGATGATATTAAATTACAAATTAATAATAATATTATTGATAAATTAACTTTTAAAAATATTTTTTTAATTCATTAATATTTTATTTTAATAATATTAAAAAAATGAAATATTATAATATTAATATTATAATATAAAATAATATATTAATTATTAATAAAATATAAATATGGTAAAAATTATTGAACCAAAAATAGAAATTGAAAAATTTAATGGAATTGATATTATGAAAAAATTAGAACGAGCTTGTAGAACTTGTTATAGGAGTGAAGATGTTATTGGTGATGAAACATATAAAATATTATTAAAAAAATGTATTAATAAAGGTCATGAAAGTGTTTTAGAACATGAAAAAATATCTATTAGATTAATTACAGAAATTGGAGCATATAAAGATTTTACAAGACATAGGTTAAGTTCCTTTTCTATTGAATCAACAAGATTTTGTTCTTATGATAAAAATAAATTTAATAATGAAATTAAAGTTATTAATCCAAAATATATTATTGATCCAATGATTTATGATATTTGGTTAAAATCTTGTAAAACAATGGAAGAAAATTATATGTTAATGAAAAAATTAGGTGCTAATAATGATATTTGTAGAGAAATTTTAAATCATAGTGTGGCTGCTGAGGTGGTTATGACTTGTAATATTCGTGAATGGAGACATATTTTAAGTTTAAGATGTTCAAAAATGGTCCATCCATCTTTAAAAGTTATTTTTATTCCTTTATTATTATTATTTAAACAAGAAATGCCTGAATTATTTGATGATATTGATTATGATAAAGATTTTAATAAAGATTTTTATGCTAAAATTGATTTTTATTAATATATATTTTTTTTATTTTAAAATAAAAAAAATGAATTATAATTTATATTTTAAAATCTAAATCTATAATAATGAATATTAAAAACTTTATAAATATTATTTTTATTATAATTTTAAAATGATTATATTAAAAAAAATATTCATTTTTATTATTAAAATAATAAACTTCTTCAAAATAATCATTAATAATTTTATTATTAGTTAATTTATCATTACATTCTTTATATTCAATTTCATATTCATCAATATTATTAAATTGTTCTTTATTACAAACTAATTTATTACATTTTAAGAATATTTTTTTTAAATTTAATAATTTTGTAATATTTAATAATTCAAGATTATTATTATCACAATCTAATATTTCAAGATTATATAAAAATGATAAATCAATATTTTTAATATTATTAAATGTAATATATAATTCTTTTAAATTTATTAATTTTGATAATTCTAATAATTTAATATTATTTTCTGTACAATCTAAATATTCTAATTTTATTAAATTATTAACATATAAATTAATAAAATTATTATGCATTAATGATAAATGTTTTAATAAAATATTATTAGATAAATCTAATTCATTAAGATAATTATAATCTAAATTTAAATATTTTAATTTTAAATTATTAGATAAATTAATATTTTTAATTTTATTACAATTTAATTTCAAATAATTTAATTCTTTATTATTTGTTAAATCAATATTTTTAATATTATTATTTGATAAATTTAATATTTTTAAATTTTTTAAATGTGATATATTAATATTTGAAATATTATTATTTGTACATTCTATATTTTCAACATTATATATATTAGATAAATTTAAATCATTAATTCCACAATTATTAATAACAATATATAATAAATTATTAACATTATTAAATGTAATATTATCAAATAAATTATTATTACAATTTAATATTTTTAAATTAGGTAAATTTAATAATTTAACATTAATTTTATAATGATGCTTATTATCTATAATATTAATAATTTTAATATCATTATTATTTTCTATTATTATATTATCATATATTTTTGTAATAGTATTATTATAAAATATATTATCTTTAAAAATAGTTAATATTTTATTAGAAATTTGAGATATTGCTTGATAATATTTTTTATTTCTTTTTAATTCCATTTTTTATATATTTTAAAATATATAATATATTATTTTTTATTAATATATTAAAAAATCATTTTTTTATATTATGATATTATTTTTTTATTAAATTAAATATAAAATAATAATAAAAATTATAATAATAATGAACTTCTAGATAATGAAATATCATATAATGATGGTGGATTAACTTCATCAAAATTATAAGTTGGAAATACTTTATATTTTTGTGGTTGCATTCTTTTTAATATTTGTCTATAAGTTTCAGAAGTAATATTTTGAACTTTTATATTATTAAAATTGTTATTTTCATCAATATCAAATATTCTTATCATCCTGTATTTTGTATGAGGATTTTTAAACATTGTAATTTGATAATATTTAATTGGTTGTAATGTTTCTTTTTGTATTTCATAATCGTCTTTATGATTTACATAATTAACAAATTCATATTCATTTTCCATTTTTAAATTTTATGTTTATATTATTATTAATTATATTATAATTTTATATTAAAAAAATATTAAACTTTTAATTCTTAAATTTTTAATTCATTTATTAAATCATTTAAAAAATTATATAATAATTTAGAATAATTTAATTTATAATTATATGAATAATAAATATTATTATATTTTATAAATATTTTTCTAATATTTTCATTATTAAATTCTATTATATCATCTTGTAAAGCATAAATTAAATTTTGTACAAATGATTTAAATACTGTATTTTTTGGTTCACTATAAAAATTAAATATAATAGATCCAGAAATACATTTATCAAAATCTATTTTATTATATTCATTTAAATAATATTTTATTATTTTATCATATTCTTCTTTATTTTTATTATAATCATTTTTAAATTTATTTATATTATTAGTTGGTAAATATTTATCCATTAAATAATCAAATTTATCTTTATATTTATCATCATAATTATTATTCATATTATGAATAATTTCAAGTGTTAATAAATAATAATGAATTAAAAACATACTAGATTTTATATATAAATTATTTCTTAATTTACTAATTGTATTATCTAAATGATTAATATGTTCATAAATTAACCAATTATTATCTATTAAATATACTGTTTTATTTAATATTGTTAATTTTTTATAATTATCCATATTTTTATTAAAATCTTTAATAAAATCATCAATAAATTTTGCATTTTCTTTTATTATTATTAATTTATTTTCTTCATCAATTTCATTACTTAATTTATTGAATAAATCGTGTAATATATCATTTATATTAAATCTAAATGTATTATAAATATCATTAAATTCATTAATATAATTAAATTCAATATCATATTTACTAATTGTTTTTTTATATTCTTCTTCAGATAACATATTTAATAAATATTTCAATCTAACTTTATTATATTCATCTATTGTTCTACTAGGATAATTTTGTATTTTTTCAAATATAAAACCTAAATTAAAATATCTATCATCATATTCTATTATATTATATTTTTTTATTTCTTGATTTAATGTAGTTGAATTATACATATTATTATCACAATAACCTAGTCTTTGTTCATATTCTCGTCTATCTGATCTTTCTGGTGTAATTCCTCTACTTCTTAACCATTCATAATATAATGGATTTGTTGTTGTTTTTGTTATTTTTAAATCACTCCAATTAAACATACAATGACAACTAATACAAAACATATGATCACAACCTTCAGATTTAAATATTGGAATACCACAACCAGGGCATGATTTAGCACCTAATCTAATTGCAGATATATTTGCTAAATCATCTGGATTACATTTATGATTTTTTAAATCAATTAAATCTTGGTCTTCTTCTTTATCTTCTTCATTATTATTACTTGTTATTATTTCTTTATTACCCTCAAATTTATTTGAGGCTAAGAAAGAACAAATTTCTTTGTTACCCTCAAATTTATTTGAGGCTAAGAAAGAACAAATTTCTTTGTTACCCTCAAATTTATTTGAGGCTAAGAAAGAACAAATTTCTTTGTTACCCTCAAATTTATTTGAGGCTAAGAAAGAACAAATTTCTTTATTACAATCATAACAAACTTTCATATTACATAATTTACAAACTAAATAATTTATTTTATAATATTTTGTAATATAATTTTCTTCATTTCTTTCTTTAATTGTTTTTTTAATATATCTATAATCTTCAATATCTTTTTCTTTTTTATTATTATGTTTATTAAATTCTTCTTCTGTTATTTCATCTTTAATTTCTTTTAAATAACCTCTACATTTATTATTAATACATCTTTTATTACATAATGTATTATTATTTATTTTCTTTTTAAATGAATTATAAAATTTTAATATTTTATTTACATCTTCTTTAGTATCAGTAATAGATTTATATAAATTTAAAATATTAATATCAGTTAATTTATTATAAATTAATTGATATAATATTTGATGAATATTTAAATTATATTGATTATAATAGTTATTTTCATTTATTGTAAAAAATATATCTTTATTTTCTAATATTTTATTAGCTAATGGATTATTTTTAATTATATTATTTATTCTATCATTAAATAATAATAATATATCTAAATATGATATTTTATTAAAATTATTAGGTTTATCATTAGATAAAGTTATATTTAAATCATTAGCTAATTCTTCTCTTGTAATAGGTTTATGTGAAATATATTTTTTTTCTAAACAAGGTAAAAAACAAAAATAATTATTTTTAATTTTTTCATAAAATACATAATTTAAACCATTAATTATTTTATAAATATCATCAAATAATATATTTTGAATTATAATATTATTATGTTCTATACTTTTTAATACTTTCTGTAAATATAAATGATTTTGTACAACTTTAAACATATCTTTATATTTAGCATCAGATAATAAATTATAAATATTAACTACATCATTTAATTCATTTAATATTGTATCTTCAGATAATAAACAGAATTTACTATATTGTTTTGGATAATCATCTTTTAACCATTTTTTAGTAAAATGATTAGCAATAAATGTTATATTTATTTTTTTTTTACAACCAGAACATTCTAAACCACCATAATTTGATAAATATTCTTTAACACATTTATTACAAGCTTTCATTTGACAATAAGGGCAAGTTATAATATTTCTCTTTGATACCTTTTCTAAACATATTTCACATTCCATTTTAATAAATTATATATTTTTATAATTTATTATTTTTAAATTCATTTTTTTATAATAATTAAAATATTATAAATGTATTAATAAATTTATTTATTTAAATAAATAAATAAAATAATAATAAAAAATAAAATAATTTAAATTCTCATTAAAATAGTTTCAATATCATAAGATGAAAATACAACTCCTTTAGTATTTGTTAATATATCAGTTATATATAATTTACATTCATAATTAGATGATGTATAATATTTATCATTCATATTATTACACATATTAAAATGATATTCATTATTATTATCTTGTAATTGTTCTAAATTAATATTATAACATTGATAATATGCTTTAATTATATCTGAGCAATAATATAATTTATATTTATTTGTATTATTATTTTTACTTAATATTATTGTATATGATTTTAAATAACATATATCTAATATTCTCATATTAGTATCAGATTCACCTAAACCATTAACAGGACTGTATGATGTATAAAATATATTATCTTTATCAGATAAATATATTTTATAATATGAACACTCTTGATTTAATATTTCACATAAATAAATTTCATAATTATCTTTATCTTTTTCATAATTAAATGTTAATTTATTAGGTGAATCAATATCAATATCAGTCCCTAATAAATCATTATACTCATATAAATGTTTATTTGTAAAATCATTTAAATCAAATATAAATAATAAACGAATATTATTTTGACTAGTAGAATTTCCATCAAAGAATAAATAAATTTTATTATTAAGTAAATAACATTGATATAATTGATTTAATGTATAACCTGTATAATCATATTTTAATTTAATAATTCTGTATATATCATCATTAATACATCTTACATATGAGATACAACCTAAATATAATGTTAATAATTTTGAATTATTATTATATTTAATCCAATTAATTTTGTAAAGATCATTCATACAATAATTGATTATTTCTGTTCCACCTGTTTCAGGTTCATTATCATTATCTGGATTTGGATTTGCATATATTTTTATTTTATTATAATCAGTATTTGTATATGTATTATATTGTTTAATGTAAACTAATTTATTATATTTTTCATGTTTAAGATAATTATTTCTATTATTTTGCATTTTTAAATACATATTATAATGTTCTTCAATTATTTTATTTTTTAGTATATTAGTATTTGATGTTATTTGATAATCATAACATGTAGTTCCATTAAATGAATTATAACCTAAATATGAATTTCCAACATTTGCTAAATTAATAATATATAATGATTCATGAGGAAATATCATACCTATACAATATGTATATAAATTGTCATCATTAACTGGTGTTTGTAAAACATCATTATTATTAATATCAATTTCAAAATTTGGATTACGAATAATATAATATATTGTTTTATTTGTAAATGATAATGTAGTATCTATTGTATGTTGTTGTGATTCTTGATCTTCATAAACATATTGACAATTTATATACATTTCATATTTAAATGAAATACTAATATAAATATTACTAGTAGATGAAGCGGTAATTTTATTTAATAATTTAGCACACATAATATAATCAAATGTATCAGGTAAATAAATATATGTATCAATATTATTTACTGTATATTCAAATTTATCTTGTGATACATCAATATCAACAACTGGATATTTATTTAATTGTATTGTTTCAGAAATTGTTTCTTCAATTAATAAATATGGTTCAATAATAAATGTATTATTTTTATTATTTCTAAAACCAATTACTTTAAAATTATGATTTATTGTATCATATTCATAATTTATATTATTATAAGTATAACAATTTGTATCATATAAATAAGCATAATTATATTTATTAGGTAAATTAGCATCTAATTCACCATTAATAGTTAATGAATCTCTAATAACTACATTATCAGTTGTTAATGTATCTTCATATTCTGCTGGTGATGAACCAGGTATTTGAGTTGTAATAATTGTTGTTTTATTTTCTTCTTTTTGACCTAAATAAACATCTCCAGTAGTTGTTAAATCACCTGTTAATGTTGTATTACCAGTAACTGATAAATCTTGTAATACATCAATTTTATCTGTTGTAAATTTATCATAATTATCTTCATCTGTAATTAATGATGATTTACCTGTAGATTTAGAACCAAAATAAACTGGACTAGTTAATGTTGTTTCACCATTAACTGTTAAATTATTTCTTAATATTATATTATCTGTTGTTAATGTATCAGTATTAGATGATGTAGCTATTGTTGTTGGATTAGATGATTTAGAACCTATTGTTACATCACCTGTTAATGTTGAAGTTCCAGAAACGGATAAATTACTTCTTAATGTTAAATTATCTGTTGTTAATGTATCAGCAGGTGTATCACTTGTTACTGATTCTAATTTTGTTTTATTAGATGTTGGTGATTGATTACCTAAATATAATGTTCCTGCTGTTGTTTGTATTCCACCATTTGCAGTTAATGTATCTGAAGTAATTACTGGACCAGAAAATGTTTGTGTTTTATTAGCTGCAAATGTATTATTATCATCAAGTTTTGCATAATTAGATAATGAAGCTGTAATATCATCAACATAACCTTTAGTTGCTAATTTTGAATTTTCTGCAAGTGTAGTATCTGAACCTTGAATACTAGTAATATCATATGTTCCAGAACTTCCATTTGACATAACAACAGTACCAACTACGACTTTATCTGTTGTAAATGTATCAACACCAGATGTTGTAGTTAATGTTGTTTGTCCTGATTGTTTAGAACCCATTGTTACATTACCAGCTAATGTTGATGCATTATTAACTATTAATGTTCCTGATATTGTAGTATTACCAGTTAATGTTGAAGCTCCTGTAACAGATAAATCCTTTCTTAATGATAAATTATCTGTTGTTAATGTATCAGCAGGTGTATCACTTGTTACGGATTCTAATTTTGTTTTATTAGATGGTGTTGATTGATTACCTAAATATAATGTTCCTGCTGTTGTTTGTATACCATTATCTGCATTTACTCTCCCAGTTGTAGTTAATGTATTCGATATATTTACAGCTCCAGCAAATGTTTGTGTATATCCATTTACAAATGTATTAGCTTCATTTTTTTTAGCACAATTTGTTAAATCTGTTGCAATTTTATCATCAACATAATCTTTAGTTGGTAAACTATTATTACTTCTTTCTGATTCACTTGAACCAGTAATACTTGTAATAGTATATGAATTACTATTATTAGGTATTTTTATACTATCTGTAACAATATTATCAGTTGTTAATGTATCTTTATTTGTTGATTCTGTAGTTGAAATTGTAGTTTTTTGGATTTGTATTGTATTAGTATTATTATTTGAATCTGTTACAGCTATTGAATTTCCATCAATACTTAATGATGCAACAATTAATTCATCATTTTTTGCTACAGTAATAATTTTATTAAATGTTGCATTTTCATCAAAAGTATTTGATGCTACAAATTCATTTGGTTCATTTAATTTTGCATAATTATTATCTTGAATATCAACAAAATCTTTAACAAATTGTACTGTTGGAATTTTTTGTATATCATATTCTGAAGGTGTAAAAGGTTTTCCTGTTAATACTAAATTGGTAATTCTATTATCTTTAAATACTATTTCATCATTAATAGTAATTTTATCTGTAGTAATATTATTTAAAGTATTAAATAAACTCATTTTTTAATAATTTAAATTATATATTATAATAATATTTTTTAAAATATTATTATTAATAAAATTAATTAAAATAACCATCTAACATATTAGGTTGAATTAATTTAGTTTCTGTATTATATCCATTATTTTTTATATATAATTCATTTTTAATATAAACATCATATAAATATTTATTTAATATTTCTTCTAAATCATTTACTGCTTTATTTATTTTACTTATAACTTCTTTTTTATCTTTACAACTTATTTTTATTCCATTTAAATAAAATAATGCATTATTTTTATAATCTTTCATACTTTGATATAATATACCTGCTTTAGAATTATCAATAACAATATCTTCATAAATAGATAAAAAATTATCAATATCTGTTACCATATCAATCCAATTTTGTTTATTATAATAATAAAATTCTTGATTTAAATACATAAATTTTTTTAATGTTTTATTATTATAATCATGAATATATTTAGATTTTGGAAAAGTATTTTTTAATAATTCTTCTTGATATGGTTCTAATTCTAAATCATCTAATTTATTAATTTTATTTCCATAATTTTTTATATATTCTGGATTACTTAATAATTTATTATTATCTTCTATATATCGATAATGAATAAACATTATAGATAATGCTAATATTGCTGATTGATAAATACTCTCCGTTAAATACATGAAAATGATAAATATAATAATTAAAATAATAATATTAGATTTATTAAAATAACTTAAATCATCAAATCCATCAAAAACAGTCATTTCATTATAAATTATATTATAATTTTATATGATAAATTAATTAATATTAAAATCATAATAAATAATATAAATCAAAAATGAAATATTTTGGAAGTGATATTGGTTGTAAAAATTTAGCTTATTGTGTATTTAATTATGATGAAAATACTAAAAAAATACATATTGAACAATGGGATTTAATTGATTTAAGAGATTGTAAATGTGATAGAATGAAAAGAGGTGGTAAAGTATGTAATCAAACTGCTTCATATTATTATATTGATGATAATAATAATAAACATTTAACTTGTAAAACACATAAAAATTCTAAATGTAAAAAAATTAAAAATGAAGATAATGATAATTTAGATATTTATGCTAAAAATTTAAAATTATATTTTGATAATGAAAATCATAATATTTTAGATTGTGATCGATTTGGTATTGAAAATCAACCTTCTATTAAAAATCCTAAAATGAAATCTATTCAAATGATTTTATTCTCTTATATTTCTTTTTTTAAAAATAAAGATTGTAATATTGATTTAATTCATCCTAAGATGAAAACTTCTATGATTGGTAAAGAAGCTGATAATATTATTAAAAATAAAAAAAATAAAACTGAAAGAAAACAATATTTAACTACTAAACATTTAGGTATTATTTTTACTCAATATATTTTAGAACATGAAGTAGATAATTATAATGAATGGATTGATACATTTAAAGATAAAAAGAAACAAGATGATTTATGTGATTCATTTTTACATGCTTATTATTTATTATTTGGTGCTAATTGTAAAATTGATGATAAAGAATTTATTGATTATGTACATAATGAAATTGATAAAATGGATAATAATATTAAATCTGCTAAATTAAGTAAATAAATTTTTAATAATATTGTTTTACATTAATTTTTATTATTATTAATAATAATAAATAATTAAATTAAATCTAAATTAATAAAATCACCTCCTCCAAAAACTTTTTCAATATTTTTTTCTGTTGAAGAATTTTTTAATTGTTTTAATGGTTGTTGTTTTGGTATTTTTATTACATCTAAATTATTATCATTATTAATTTCATTAATTTCATTCATATTTATTTCTTCAACATAATTTATTTGATTATTCATAATTTCATTATCATTTAAATTTGTATTATTATTTAATTCATTATTATTATTTAATTCTTCATTATTATTTAATTCTTCATTATTTAATTCTTCATTATTATTTAATTTAGTTAATGTTTCATAAACTTCACCACCAGTTATATTATTTTCATTTATATAATCAATATAAGATATAATATATAAATTAGTATATATTGTATTAATTATATTTGCAATTTTTAACATTAAAAAATTGATTAAATAAATTATATATTATAAATATAAAACATATATAATAAAAAAAAATGGATAATAAAAAATTACATTTAATTACTTATAATAAATTTTTAGAACTATATCCATATTTTACTTCTTTAGATATTAAATTTCCAGAAGAATTATTTATTACAACTATGACTATTACTGGATTAATTAATAATAATAATATTGATTGTGAATATGTTAATAGTGAGAGTAATATATTAAAATTAGATAATGAAAAAGATAAAAATGATAAAGTAATATTAAGAAAAAAGAAATTAAAACATATATTAGATACACAAAAATTAGCACATTCATTAATTAAAGAAGTAATACCAGAAAATAATTTTATAAATGAAATTACATGTGGAAATGAAAAAACTCCTTTAGTATCAATTAAAGAACATAAAAAACATTATAATAAAATAAAAAATGAAAAGAAAAAAAGAGAAAATTTTTTTGATCAAATAACAATTAAAATCCAAGATAATATTAATGAAATTAATATTACATTAAAATTATTTGATTCTGGTTCTATTCATATGACTGGTTCTAAAAATTTATCATCTGTTTATTGGGTTTTATATCGTTTATTTCATTATATGAAATTTTATGGTTTTGGTAATTTTGGTTTTAAAAATATTAGTGAATTAAATATTGAAATGATTAATTGTAAAGTAGTTTATCCTTTTATTATTGATAGATATTTATTATATAAATCTATTATTGATGGTAAAGATGATTTAATATATGAAAGTTCTTACGATCCATTAAGACATTCAGCAGTTCATGTTAAAGTAAAAAGAGAAAATAAAATTAATAAAATTAGATTACATGATGACCAAAAAATATATAATACTAATAAAAAATTAACTATTATGATGTATGAATATGGTTGTGGTATTATATCTGGAGCTATTAATTATAATGAAATAATTTATGCATATCAAACATTTTATAATTATTTATTAAATCATCAATCAGTTATAATAAAATATCAAAAAAATATTAATTATAAAGAAATTATTAGTTTATGTAAGAATGATTTACCAGAAGATAACGATGAAATAATTGTTTATAATGAAGAAGTTTGTAGTGATAATGAAATTGATACAACCCAATCTATTAATGCTTTTAATAAAGCAAAACGTAAATCTAATAAAAAAAGAATTGTAAAAAAAAATAAAGAAAAAGAAAAAGATTATAAAGTAATATTTAATGAAAAAAATGATGAAGAAATAAATAATAAAGAATTAATTAATAATGAATTAGAAAAAATAAATAAAAAGACTGAAGAAAAAATAGAATAATCTTAAATATGTAATTTTTTATATTTTTTTTATTATATTATTTTTAAAGATAATATAATATTAATAAAATATTTTATTTATTGATATTGTTTAAATTTTGGTATATAATCTAAATTATTTTTAGTTGTATTTTCCATATAATTAATATTTCCTGAAAAAAAGGCATTGCCTTTTTTACTTGATTCGGATAAATCCGAATCATCATATACATTTTGAGTATCATTAATAAATGGATTACCTTGAAGATTTTCATTAACAAAACTATTAAAATGATATTCATCATTTGGAACTAATACTTTACTTCTAACAGTTGGATAATCCATACCTGCAACTCTTTGTTCAATATCTGGATATAATTCGCGATTAATTTGTAATTTATTATAATTAGATGTCATTATTGTTCCATCCATTGAAGGAGTTTTAGTATAATTAGAATATGTTGGACCATGAGGAACAATAGTATTTAAATCTTTTACTACATTAGTTCTCATATTATTAGCATCCATTCTACTTCTTTGTTGTTTATAACCATTAATACTTCCTGTATAATTTTCTACTTTATGTATATCTTTTTTAGTTGGATCAGGAGTTGCATTAATATAATTAATAACATAACTTTCATCATATCCTTTAATATTACCTTTATCTTCTACATTATACATATTTCTATTAGTTGGTCCTGGTGTAGCATTTAGATAATTAATTACATAAGATTGATCATAACCTTTAATATTACCTTTATCATCAACATTATATTGATTTCTTTTAGTAGCTTCTGGTGTAGCATTTAAATAATTAATTACATAAGATTGATCATAACCAGTAATATTACCTTTATCATCAATATTATATTGATTTCTTTTAGTTGGTTCAGGTGTATTATCTTTATAATTATATGCATAAGATTGTTCATAACCTTTAATATTACCTTTATCATCAATATTATATTGATTTCTTTTAGTTGGATCTGGTGTATTATCCTTATAATTATATGCGTATGATTGCTCATAACCAGTAATATTACCTTTATCATCAATATTATACATATTACGTTTAGTTGGATCAGGTGTATTATCTTTGTAATTATATGCATAAGATTGTTCATAACCTTTAATATTTCCTTTATCTTCAACATTATATTGATTTCTTTTAGTTGGTTCAGGAGTTGAATTGAAATAATTAATTACATAATTTGCAATTTTAGTAAATACATTACTTGGGCCATCATGTTCATATTGTTCTTTATGTGTTGTTTGATGTTCACCATCTACAACTTGACCATTTGTTAATAATGTTGTTGTTCCTGGGTGTGTATGATCTTCTAAACCTCTATTAACACCTCCTAATGTTCTTTGATCATATTTACCATAATTAGCTTCTTTATGCCATTCTGTAGAAACTGGAATATGTCTATCATAATGATAATCTTTAAATTTATCTGGTCTATGTTTAACAACAACTGGATCTACTGGTCTAATACCACCACCTGGTGCATAAAATCCACCAATACCTGATGTTTCATATTCTTCCATAATTTCATTATTATTATTATTAACTTCTTCAAATTCTTCAATATTATTTTTAGAATAAGGTAAAGGTTGTAAAGAATAAATATTTTTCTTTTTATAATTCTTTCTTCTTAGGCCTCCCATAGGATTATTATAAGTTAATTTAGGATTATCTGCTGTTCTTAATTCATTAGTAGTTTTAGGTAAAGCACGATATGGATCGTGAAAACCTTGAATACCAACTTGATTATAACCTAAATTCAAACCTGGTGTATCTCTAACTTCTTGGAATGGTTTTTCATTTCTTCTTTCTTTACTAGGAATAAAACGACCTTCATAAAAATCTGTTTTAACTGGTGCACCATTTACATTATTTAAACCAGGAACGGGTGCAAATAATGGTCTTCTTTCTGTTTTAGGTTTATAATCCAAATTATTAGCACTACCAGTAAATAATTCTAATTTTCTATTAAATAAATCTGACATATGTTTTTCATCATCAATAGAATTACCAAAATTACCTTTTGTTCTAAAATATGGGACCATATTATTATGGGTTAATTGGTTTTCTGGAACAACACCATATGTTCGTTTGTTTCTAATATCAAATAATTTCATAACATCATCATTACCACCAATTGGATAATTTGGACCTTCAAATTTTAAATCACTAAATTGATAATCTAATAAATCTTTACTTGGATCACCAATATTATCATTATGTAAATCATCAATTTTATAATTATTTTTATTTAAATCTTTTTTATCTACATCATTTAATGTAAAAAATTCAATATTATTATTAGTAATTAATTGTTTAGAAAATGGTTTTTCTTTCCTAATCATTGAATTATTATTCTTAATTTTACGATATATATTATTAACTATCAAATTATTTTTATTATTAATAATATTATTATTTATATCAAAACTTTCTTTAAATCTATTTTCCATTTTATCAGTTATATATTTAGTTGATGTTATATAATCATTATTTGAATATAAATTATGTTTAGTTGTTTTATAATATTTTGAATTCATTTTATAATATATATTTTATTATTATATTTTATTATTTAAATAATAAAATATTTATTTAATTATTCTAAATCTGATAATTTTAATATTTCTTCTATTTCTTCTTTATTATCTTTATTATTTTCTTCTTTTTCATTATTTGATGATAATTTTATTTCATCGTTTTGAGGTAATGTAATTTCTTCTATATTTTCATTTGTATTTTCATTCATTTGTTGTTTAGATTCTTCTATTTTATTATTATCATTTGTATTATTATTTATAATATTATTATTTATATTATTATTCATATTATTTGTATTATTATTCATATTATTATTAATATCAGTTGTATTATTATTCATATTATTATTAATATCATTTGTATTATTATTCATATTATTATTAATATCATTTGTATTATTATTCATATTATTAATATTATCATTATTATTATAATTATTATTAATAGGTAATTGTGGAGGAATTTGTATTTCTTCTTTTTTAGGTATTTCTTGATTAATAGGAGGTAAATTATTAACTTGTGTTTGATTTACAATATCTTGTAAATTAATAATAGGTTTATTATTTTCATTATTATTCATATGATTATTATTATTAATATTATTAATAGATGAATTATTATTAAATTTATTATTATCAATAATATAAGGTTGATAAGTTAAATTATCATAATTATTATCCATATATGGTTTAATAATTTTTGGTTGTTTAATTTTATTAGGTAATTCTTGTTTTGAATAAATTGTATAATTTAATTCTTCTTTTTTATCAAAAATTAATTTATTAACCTTATCATCATAAATAGATTTAGCATAAATTAAATCTCCAATTACAATTGCATAAAATATATATTTAAATTTATTAATAAAATCATTTTTAATAATTCCTGAAAATAATACATAATGAATAATAATATAAATAATTATTGTAATAACAAAATTAATCATATATTTATTTAAATTATCGTCATCTATATTAGTAAATGTATTAAGAATTGATAACATTTTTATTTTATATTATTAAAATTATATTTAAAATGTATATTTTTTAATTTTATTTATATTCATATTAAATTATTTTATTAATAAAATAATTTATTTATATTATTTTTATTTATTGTTTTTCTTTAGTTTCTTTTTCTTCTTTATTATAATGTTTTTTTGTTGAATTAAACACATCTAATGGTTCTCTATTAAAACTTTCAATAACTTCTTTAATCCATTTATTCATGTATTTTTCAAACTCTTCTAATTGAGGTTTCATAGCTTCTTTTTTCTTTTCCCATTCAATTGATTTATTATAATAAATTCCATTCATAGTTTTAAATGCAATTTTAGCATGTTTTAAATCACTTGAAATTTCTGGTGTTAAATAACCTTTAGGAAATTTAAATTCATGGAAAAATTTCTTCTTTTCTTCCATTTTAACTTCTTCTTTAGGTTCTTCCTTTTTAATATCTCTTTTAGGATATTGTTTTCTGTTTCCTTTTTTATCCATAACAAATAACAAAAATAAAACTTTTTATATACTTATATTAATATTATTAATAATAATAATTTTTTATTTATTATATTATTTTAATATTATACAAATTATTCATTACATTTATCTAAACAATCAGCCATTAAATCATTATTATTAATTTCAACAACATAATTATTAATTTTTTTAGTTTTATTAGATTTAGTTTGACATAATTGATATTTTGATGGTCTTGTAAAATCTTTACAAAATGTATTTTTACATTTTTCATTTTTACATTTACAAATTTGATAACCATTATCTACTTTTTTAATATATTTATCATCAATAACTTCAGTATCTTTAGGATTACAACATTCCTTTAACTCACCTTTATTAGATTGACAAACAAATTCATTTAATTTTTCTAATTTAGAATCATCATCTTCTAATGTTTTTAAATAATCAAAATATTTATTAAAATCCATTATATTACTTTGACATTTTTTATCATTATTAATACATGACATATAAGAATAAGACATTTTTAATTTAATATAATATTTAATATAATATTTATTATTATAAAATAATAATCTAAAAATAATTTATATAATAAAAAATATTAATAATGTTTGTAAAACCTAATTATAAATCAACTGAAAATATTGATCCATTATTATATGCAGGTATAAATATTGATAAATTAAATGAATATAAAATATGTGATAATATTGATTCTAAAACTGGTAAATGTAATAAAAAAAATTTAATAACCGTATTAAAAAATAAATATAAAGATGAAGGATTATTTAAAGGTTTAAGCACAAGTAATAATAATGAATTAAATGAATTAAAAAATATGTTAAAATATTCTAATTATACTAAAGCTTTATGTAATAATCAAAAATCTGGTCAAACTGAAAATTTATATGGTAAATTACCATATTTTTATAATGATGATAACAATGATGGAACAATTGATGCTATGTTAAATACTACTAATAAAGAAATTAAAGAAATAACAAATTATATTAATGAAAATGATTATAGTAAAGATGCATCAGATAGTTCAAAAATAACTTCAGAAAAATGTAGAAAATTTTATGGTGCTTATTGTGAAATTTTAAAAGGTAATTTAAAAGAATTATTAGGTGAAGATTATAATAATGAATCTTTAAATCAATATGATACTAATTGTGCTTGTTATGCTGATTTATTAAAAGATGTTTCACCTGATGAATTTAATATGTTAATTAAAAGTGATAAAACTGGTGAATTAAAAAAAGCATTAAATAATAGAACTTGCGCATTACAAGGTTGTAATAAAGATAAATATACACCTAGTCAAATATATGAAGATTGTAATGCAAAAGCTATAACTATTTGTACTAATAATGTTAATATTGGTGGTATTGATGTATCTGATGGTGGTAAATTAGGTGAAATGAAAATTGCTAATGATTGTACAGCTTCATCTTCTGTTTCTGAAAATAATAATACTAATATTAATAATAATAACAATGATAATAATAATAATAATGATAATGATAATAATAATGATAATGATAATGATAATGATAATAATAATGATAATAATAAAAAAAATAAAGAACCAGATTATATTATTGATAATGATAATAATAATAATAATAATTTAATATTATATGGAGGTATTGGAGTTGGAAGTTGTTGTTGTTTAATATGTTGTGTTATTATTGCAATATTATTATTAAAGAAAAAATAAATTAATTATTTTATTAATAAAATAATATTTTAAATTAATTCATATTGAAGCATAATAATTTTATAATATTTAACACAATCATAAATATTATTATTATTACATATTATAATATTTTGTTTATAATTATTAATTATATTATTATTTAATTCTTCATTAGTAATAATATATTCATTAATTTTTTCAACTTTAGAATCATATTTTATAAATTTATTATTTTTAAATTTAATCATATAAAAATGACTTTTAATTGTATCAAAACAAATAAATTTATTTAATAAATATTTTGATTTATTTAATAATAATATTTTTTGATAAGTATTAATAATATTAAATTTATTTATTAATAAATTTGTATTATTATTATAAATATTATTTGTAAAAAATAACATTTTATAAATATTTGGATCATATAATGTAGTTGAAATATATAAATGTTTTGGCAATGAAATAATTTTTTTAAAATTAATATCATTTATAATTAATTCATATAAATTATAAGGTTGTAAAATTATTTCATTTAAATCTTTATTTAAAATATCATAATAATATTTTTGATTTAATTGTAAATCATAAATAAATGAATATTTATTATTATTATAAATAATTTTACATTCATTTGTAAAATTAATTGGTGATAAACAAATTAATAAATCATTAACTAAAATATGAGGATAAATTTTTATAGGAGGTAATCCAAATAAATATTTATTATTAGTTAGCATATTTAATTTTTGTTTTATTATTCTTAAACATTTTCCATCCGATGAATTATAACAATCTTGAAATACTTCAATCATTTCACTATTGCCTCCAATTTGATATTCATTATATATTTTATTAAAAGCATTTATTAAATATATATTACCTCCTTTATAAAAATTTTCGGCAGTTAATGTATCAGGAAATTCATTTTTAATAATTTCATCACCAAATTCTTTATTTTGTAAAATCATATTAATAGCAGATATTACATAACATTGAAATATTACTAAAAAATAATCTGTATTAAAAGAATGAATTTTTAATTGATATTTTTGATTAATTAATTTCTTTTTTTCTATAAATTGAATATTATCATCAATATTATTAAACATAGAAATTTTATAAGATATTTTAATACAACTTTCAAATCTTAATAAATTTGCATATACAATTACTTTAAATAAATAAACAATATCTTTATAATCTTGACATAATATAATATCATTAAATTTAAAAGTATTAAAATTAACAATATCTCTCATCGTAATTTCTCTATTATTATAATATAATATATTTATAAAAAATTTACATCCTTCTATATATTTTTGTACATCAATATTATATTTATCATATCTTGGATATTTTATTAAACTATTTATAATATTATCAACATTATTACCAATATTAATATATTTAGTTCTAAATTGTGTAATTAATTGTTTTTTATCAATTCTATAATCTAAACATAAATTTATAAAATCCATTTATATTATATTATAATATTATATATAAAAAGAAATAAAAATGACTTCAATTAAAAAATCAATTACACAATTAAAAGAAGAAGATATTAATGAAGGAAAGGGTAAATATGAATTATATAATGAATATAATGATAAAGTATTAATGGATAGTATGTATGTTAAAGATAATATAGAAAATTATGATAATTTTGATAAAATGTATGATAAACTTTATAATAATACAAAAAGAAAAGTTCCAAATATATGTAATATAGAAAATGAATATAAATGTAAAAATATATTAGAAGATTTTGATAAATTAAAAAAAGAAGATTATAATAAAATAGAACATATTGATAATAAATATGATAAGGAGATTAATAATAATTATAAAGAAAATAATAATAAATACAATGAATTAAAAAAAGATATAAAAATGATAAGATATTTTAATATGTTTTTATGTTTATTAATCGCTTTAATTATTGTAATTTTATTAACTTATAAAATATTATAATATTATTAATTATATTTCTTATTTATTATAAAGAATAATATAAAATATATATTATTTATTTTATTTTATTTAAATAAAATAATATTATTATATAATATAAATAATTATAATAATTTATACTAAATGGGTAATAAATCATCAAGTATAACAAAAACTAATATTACAAATAAAATTATTAATAGTTTAGATTTAAATTTATATTGTGAAACGGTTAATGAAACTGCTGTTAATGTAGCGAATGATGTATATATTAGTCATCAAGCTAGTGCTAATGTATCTAATGAATTTAATGTAGGAAAAATATCAGTAAGTGGAAAAGATAGTAAAGCAGATTTATCATTAAGTAATAAAGGAAGTGTACAAATGACTAGTGAAATAATAACAGATATAACAAATTCAGTATCAAATAATATATCTAGTCAAATGATAGCAGATATTACATCAATGTTAGATAATGAAACATTAAATAAATTAACTGAAGAAATGAATCAAAATATTAAAAATGGTATGTTATCAACTGCATTTGGTAATAAAACAGAAAATAACCAAGAAACTAATATTACAAATGATATAACAAATTCAACTAATTTATCATTTGAAAATATTGTTAAAAATATTACTAATTATAATATGACAAATAATATTGAACAAAAATGTTTGGCTAATTCAAATACTAAAAATAAAGTTAATGCAGATAGTGTTGAAGTTTCTGAAGGTGGTGAATTAGTATTTAAATTAGAAAATGCTATTGATGTTAAAATAGATTGTATTTCTAATGTTACATTAGTTAATAATATTGCATCTGATTTATGTAATTTAGCTAATATTAAAGTTGTTGATGAAAAGAAAAATAAAACTACTAATGATGCTAATATTAAAAATACTCAACAAGTTGAAAATGGTGGTATTGGTGAAGCTATTGGTGGTGTAATTGATAATGTAGGTGATGCAATAAGTGGCGTATTTGAATCATCAACAACAATTATATTTATTATTGGTTGTGTTGTTTGTGTTGTAATTATTGTAGCAATAATTGGTATAGGGTATGTATTAACAGATGAAACAGGTGCAGAAGCTGTTCAAGGTATAGTTAATTCTGCAGTATCAGCTACTGGTCCAGGTAAAGTAAAATCTGTAATAAATAAAGGAGGTTCTATAGATTATAAATTTAAAGATTATTTAAAAAGATTATTTAAACAAGAATTATAATAAATAATATTATTTTTAAAAATAATATTATATTAAATTATTAAATTTATAAAAATAATTTATTATATTTTCCACCATTTTGTTTGTTACAAATATTATTTAATGAATTTATAATATTTTTATAATTATTATTTTTTTTATATGATTTATATTCAATTTTTAAATGATCAAAAATACAAATTAATTTATCATAATTTAGATTATTAATATTATTTGATATATATGATGATAATATAATTATCATATGTATATAATAATCTTTAAAATATGAATAGGCTTTTTTTTGTGTATCTATACCGTCAATTGTAAAAGAATTAATCGCATCATCCTTAACATTAAATATGTGTATTATTCGTTGATTTTCACGATTATTATATTCTCTCTGCCATATATATGAACTTAATATTTTTTTATAATAATTATTTTTGTCATTATTAAATGTATATATTATTATATCATCAATATTTGGATTATCATTATGATAATTTGTATAATTATTTGTTAAATTATTTTTTAATTGATCCGTTAAAATATTAATGGACTTAGGGTGTTCTTTTTGATAATTTTCATATACCTTAACTATATTATTTTCTGATATTTTATTTTTAAAAAACTCATTAAATTCTTTATCATAATTTAAATACATATTAAAATTATCATTATTTATATGAAATACACCATCTTCTTTCCAATCATTTTTTAATTTATTTATATATTCTTGTTTTGATTGTTCATTATCAAAGTCTTTTGATTCAGCAACATTTTCACAATATTTATTTATTGTATCTATATCATCATTATATATAAATGATATATATATACATACTGAAATAAAATAAATAAAATCTAAATATTTAATATTAAAATTTAAAGATTTATTTGATAATATATTTGATAAAAACACATTATCATTTGATGAATATTTATAATATAAATAACATAATATAACAGAATAATAATAATTTAAAGGTAAGGTTTTTAATTGTTCAATACTATAATCCAACATATCATTTATAATTTTATTATCTGAGAGTGTAATATCAAGGTATGTAATATCAAGAATTTGTTCTATATCAACTTTTGTATTAATATCTATTTCAGGTAATGTATCTTTTAATTCAATACTCATTTTTTTTATATATAAATATATTTTCTATTTTTTTTTATTTCTTAATAATTATTAATATATTTTTTATAACAAATATATATAAAATATAAATGAATAATAATATTAATAATCCTTTAAAAGTAATATATTGTGTTAAAAATAAATATCAAAAACATCAATATTATCATTATATTTTTTTAGGTAATATTAATAATACTATTAGAACAATAATAAATAAATTTAAATCATTATCATTAACTGATACAATTAAAAATTTAAATGATAAAGAATTAAATAAATTAGAAGAATTTTATGGTAAATATTGGTTTAAATATTTTTTTAATAAAGAACATATTGATTTTTCTTTATCTAATAATAATCCTAATCTTAATGTTATTTTACATAAATTAGGTAAAAATATTACTGAAAAACATGAATATAAACCACAATTTACTTATGGATTTACTAAACATAAAGATATTATTAATTCTAAAATGAAATTAGATAAATTTTTAAATTATAATAATTTAGTTAAATTAAATAATATTGAAAAAAAAGATGATAAAGATAATAATGAAGATAATATTGAAGAAAAAAAAGAATTATTAGGTGGTGATGATAATGAAGGTGAATTTAATATTGATATGAATATGGATGATATTTTAAATTATGCTAAAAATATAGAAAAAGAAGATAAAAATATTGATGAAAATAAAAATAATATTGATAATAAAGATAAATCTTCATTAGATGAAGATGAATTTTCATCAAATGAAAACAAATCTTCATTAGACGAAGATGAATTTTCATTAAATGAAAACAAATCTTCATTAGACGAAGATGAATTTTCATCAAATGAAAACAAATCTTCATTAGATGAAGATGAACAATCAATGTTATTAAATGCTGTAGATAATGAAGAAGAAGATGAAGAACAAAATATTATAGATGAAAATGAAGAACATTTAATAAAAGAAAGTAAAAAGGATAAAGAAATTACATTATCAGATTATAAAAAAACAAATAATATAATAGATTTTACAGAAATGAAACTTGATACTAAAAAAGAAGAAAATAATTATGATGAAAATCTTTATAATTCATTTGACAAATATTATATTTATGATAATTATATTAATTATGATGATACAATTAAATCAATAAAAAATAAAATATGTATATCAATAAAGAATAAAGATATTTTTGAAAATAATAATTTATTACCATCAAGAATTCATTTATGGATTAGATGGATAATTAATGAAGAAAAAGAGAAATTAAAAAAGAAAATGAATTTTGATAAATTTAATAATATGAGATATTTAATTAATTCAAGTAATAGAAAAGAAGAAGATATTTGTTTAGGTAATTTATGGATTGAAATTAATAATTTATTACATTATCCAATTAAACCCTATCCTTCAATATCAGTATATGAAAATATTACAAAAGAAATACAAGAATTAAATAATAAATTAAATAAATCAACAATAAGAATATTAAGAGAAAATTTAGAAAATAAAATTTTATCAAGTTATTCAGATTATTTAGAAAATAATGATATTTTTATGATTGATGTTTATAATGAAATTGGATTTAATAGTAATAGAACACAAGAACAAATAAAAAATCTTCAAAATACTTTTTTTAAATTATATTTTCCAGATATATTAAGTATAGAAATACCAAATATATTATCATATATTAATTCAGCATATGATAAAAATAAAAAATATATTGAAGCAAATAGTGAAATAGATAAAATAAATAATGATTATAAAAAAATATTTATAGAAAGTGGTTTAGAATATTCAATTGAAAATATAATTCATGATATTTATATTAATAATAAAAGTAAAATGAATATTATAAAAAATAATTATTTAACACAAATAGAATTAACAGTAAAATTAATATCAGATGATTTATTAAATTTTCAAAGATTAGAATTATTTAAAATATTTAATAATTTTATTTTAAATGATAAATATGTTTTTATTAAATATACTCAATTTAATGGTGATAGTATTTTTAAATTTAAAGAAGATAAAATTAATGAAATGATTCAAAAACAAGATTTATATTATAATATTCTTAAATGGTTTGATAATAATAAATATGGGTTATTATTTAAAATTAATTATGATAATGTTCATATACCAATGAATGTATTTATTGATGTTATGGGTAAATTAATTTTTAAATTACATTGGAAAGAAGAAGATAAAATAACTATAAATGATATAGAAGATTATTATTATATTATAAAAGATTTAATAAAAGAAATAAATAAAATAATAGAAAATCCATTAGAAATTCCTAATGATAATGAATTTAAAATATTATTTATAACATCAATTGAAAAATTTTCTTTAACATCAAATAAAGAAATTAATCATAATCAATTATCTAATTTTTCTAGAATATTTTATCCTTATTTTTCTTTAATTATTGAACCTAAAAAACGTAATACTAATAAATCTGATAATACAGTTTCTAAATATGGAACTTATTTAAGATATAAACGAGTTAATGATTATGAAAATGTTAATAAAATAGAAGATAGAATAAGATATTATATTAAATATGTTGATTTAAATAATAATGAAATAATTAATGAAATATCAAAACAATTTAATTTAACATTAGAAAGAACAAAATATTATTTTGATGATGTTATGAAAAAATATCCAACATTAAAAAAGAATTTAAGATATTTAAAGAAGGTTGACCAAATTGGTAAATATAAAATGGATGGTGTTGATGTATCAATACAAGGTAAATCTATTGATGTTTATACAATTAGATTATCAGGTGTAAGAAATAAAGAACAAATGCAAAATATTAATGATATATTATCAGTATTATTATTTTTATATAATGAAATTTATATTAAGAAAACAAAAGATTTTAATGAATTTTTAAATATATTAAATAAAATTAAAAATATTGCTGAAAGAAGGAATTTTGTTTCTGAAACTGTTAATTATTCTAATGATAATTTAAAAATTAAACAAATTCAACAAAATGATCAAATTTATACTGGTTATAAAACTTCTAAAGGTGTTGCTTCTTGGTCTAGATTATGTCAAAATTCAGGTAAAAATAATAGAAGACAACCATTACAATATACAGATAATAATATTGGTGAATTAATTAAAGAAGGTTATAAATTTAATAAAGTATCTGGAATGTATGAAAAACAAACATTTTTTAATGGAAAGAAAATAACATTAAGAGCTGTTAAATTAAAAGGTGATAATGAAAGTAATATTTATTATACATGTAATCCTAAAAATAATGGATTACATACTTATATTGGATTTTTAACTAAAAATAAAAATCCATTAGGTAAATATCCTCCATGTTGTTTTAAAACTGATCCATTTATTGCTAAAAATAAAAATAAACAATTATTTAATAAAAATCAGATATCAAATAATAAAGAAAAAATAGAAAATCAAGAATTATCAAATAGTGAATTATTTTATTTATTACAAGATATTATTAAATTACCACCTAATAGATTAGGTTTATTACCTGATATATTAGATTATTATTTAAATATTTTAAATAATAAAACTTATAAAATTAATAAATATATTATTTCTGAATGTAATGATTATTATTTTAAATATGGTGTTAATAATAATAATTTTATTGAATGTATTTGTAATGTTTTAGATAAAACATATGATGATATTATTGCTCAATTAATTATTTCATTAAATTCTAATAAAAATCTTTTTACTGTTTTAAATAATGGTGATATTAAATTTAAATTTAAAACTTTAGATAATTATATTAATTATATTAAATCTAATAATTATAATGCTGAAGATTTAATACATTTATGTTCTATACCTGGTGTTATAACTAATGATGGATTAAATATATTAATATTAAATAAAAAATATAATCCTAATGAAAAATTTAAATGGAATGTTAATATTGAATGTATTAATAATGAAGAAGGATTTAATAATAATAGTAAATTTATTATTATAAATAAATATGAAAATAATTATTATTTATTAGTTAGGTTAAATAAAACTAATAAAAAGAATTATAATATTGAAAAAATATTTAATGTTGATGATAAATTAATTAATTATATTAAACCTTATTTAGATAATTATTTAAAAATAAATAAATTTACAGCTAAAGATTTATTTATTAATTTAAAATCTAAAATATTATTCCAATATTTGGATATTAAAAATAAATGTAATTATTTAATTTATAATATTAAAAATAAAGATAATTTAATTATTCCTTGTAATATATCTGGTGGATTATTAAATGTTAAAATAATTGATAATAATGAATTTGATAAATATTTATTAAATATTAATAAAACTATAAATATTATTAATGAATTTAATAAAATAGAAAATAAAGAATATAATATTGAAATAAGATTTTTAATTTATGATAAAATTAAAAATAATAAATATAGAATAAGAGGAATAGGAATTAATAATAATTTAATATTACCAATAGAAAAAGAATATATAACAGAAAAACAATATAAATATGATTTAAAAAATAAACCATCATATGATAAATTAAATAAATATATTTATGATAGAATTTATAATAAAGATAAAAAAGATTTAAAAGATATTAAAAATAATGAAAGATTAAAATTAATAAATGCAAATAAATATAAAAATGAAAGTTATGAATTATTTAAATTTAATTTATCATATTTCTTTAAATTACCAGAAAATATTAATTATAAAAATAATATTATTCAATTAATAAATTCAAATAAAGAATTTGAAAATAAAATTGATGAATTAAAAGAAATATTTTATTCAATTGTTAATAATAATATTTCTAATAAATTTTATGAAAATCAAAATAAAAATAAAATTAAATCTAATATTAAACCTTTTATTTATGTTTATGATAAAGATTTAAATATTGATGAATATGAATTAAATAATGATAGAAATGTTTCAATATTAAAAAATAAAAATCAATGTAATACATTAAATCAACATGAATTTTTTAATGTATCAAATAAAAAATGTATGTTTTCATTATCATTAAATTTATTAATTGAATTTATTAATAAATTATGTTATGAAATAATTAGTAATGAAACAAAAAGAAAAGAATTATTACGAATTGATGGTTATAAAGTATCTGATATTGTTGATGAAAATTATTTTATAAATAGAAATAATCAAAAAATATTAAAAAGAAATCATAATGATCCAAATAATCCATTTGAAAATTATTTTAAAGTTCAAAATAATTTTGTTAATAATAATATTAAAAAAATTAAAACAAGAAAACATAAAATTAATATTGAAGAAGATGAAAATACTAAATCTTATAAAATGGATAATTATATTATTCAACCTGTTTATGAATTTAATCAATATTTAAGAGCTATTAGTAATTCATATTATTATTATAAAAATCAATATAATTTAGGTTATTATAATGAAATACAAGATAAATTAATAAATCAATTTATAGGAGATATAATAGATTATACAATTGAAAATAATATAAAAATAAATATTGAAGATTTAATTAATAATTCTGATTTAATTGATTATAAAATATTATTAGATGTTATAAGTAAAAAATATAATATTAATATAGAAATTATTAATAATTATAATAAATCAATTTATTCAACTGGTAATAATAATAAAATTATTATTATGAATTATAATAATAATATTTCTTCAGTCTTTTCTTCTATTTATTAATAATTAAAATATTAATATATTATATAATTAAATTATTTATGAATAATAATTTAGAATTATTAAAACGATCATATCAAACATTTTTTGATTGTATTAATAAACATATAATATTAACTAATAATGATAGTAAGAAAAAAATAAATTTTTGTGAATATAATAATTATTTACAATTTAATAATACAAATAATAAATATTATAAATATTTTATTGAATGGTATAATAATAATAAAAAATATTTACATAATGATATAATTAATATTATTGAAGTAAAAGATAAAAATAAAATATTATCTTCTAATGATAATTTATTAAATAAAAATATTATTTTTAGTTTAATTTATAAAATATTAATAACTAAATTTGATATTATTATTTATTATATTGATCATAATAAATTATTTATTTTAGATGAATAATTTTATTTTATTTTAATAAAATAAATTTTTTTATTAATAATATTTTTTTAATCAAAAACTTTATTATTCATATTTCGATATGAATCAGTATTTGAGATTAATGCTCTTGTATAATCATCATTATAATACCATTTAAATCCATAAGATTTATTTTTTGTTTTATATGGTCCATATTTATTACCATTTACGCAATATCCATTATGATTATCTAAAACATAACCACAACCTTTAGTATTAATACAATCACTCATTGTTAAATATTCACATTTATTATTTTTATTAAAATATTCTTTACCTTCATATCGTAAAATATATAAAATAACTATTACAATAATTATTATAAATATTAATTCTTTAATCATTTTTTATATATTTATTATATATAAATAAGTTAAATAATAATAAAATAAAAATGTATTGTTTATGTATTTTTAAAGCTGAATGGTGTGGACATTGTCAAAATTTTTTAAATAATGAATTTAATGTTAATAATGGAATTAAATCTTATTTAGATAATAATAAAAAATTTTATTCTTATAAAATAATTGATGCTGATAAAGATAAAAATTTAATTGAAACTGCTAATATTGAAGGTTTTCCTACTATTAGATTATATACTGTTATGCAAGAAGGAGGTGGTAAAAAAAAATCAATTAATTTAAAAGAACCAGTTTATGAATTTGATAGAAGAGATAAAACATATGTTAAAACTGTTTTAGATACTTTAAAAAATAAAAAATCAAATAAAGGAGGTAGAATGATTGAAAAATTTACTCCTGAAACTAATTTTTCAGATATTAAAGCATCATATCAAGTTAAACATTATGTTAATAATAATGGTAGAATTTCTGGTAAATCTGCTAATGTGATTTGTTATGATGGTAAATGTAAATATGAAAATAAAATTATGAATGAAGATGGAACTGTAAAAGTTCAAAAAGATGTTTTACCTTATAATTATGACAATATGGATATTTTTACTTATAATTATTATAATAATTTATTAGATTTACAAACTAATTATTAAAATAATATAATTAAAAAAATTAATTTTTTAATATTTTATGAGGTTTTATTTAATATATTAAAAAAAAGTAAATATTTTCATTAATAAAAATATTTTTAATAATAAATAATATAATTAGTTAATCGGCCTATGTAAATAAAACTACATAGGCCCAGAAATATAAAATATATATAAAATTATAAATTGTGATAAAATATCTTAAGTAATAATATATAAATAGAAGCTGAATATATTATTATGATATTTTATTAAATTTATGCTTCTTCAGTTTAAATATTTTAAACAAAAATATTCTTGTATATAGAGGAATTTCATAATATAAAATTATTATGTTTATATTTAAGCAATGTCTTAGACTTATATACGTAAAATAAATAAAATAAAATTAATAATCTAGATTTATTTATATTTTATTTAAATAAAATATAAATAAAATCATTCATTTATTTAATTTAATTAATTTAATTAATTTAATAAATTAAATTAAAATCGATAAGTCATTCTCATTTGATTAGGTTCATCTTGATTTCTTTCATCTGCATTAATAATTTCAAAATCTTTTTGTTGATTAGATTTAACTGTTTCTTTTCTAAAATTACCATAATCAATTTCAACTTCTGGAAAATACCAAGCATTACCTGTATAACCATATTCAACACAATTACCTTTATTATTATTTTTCTCCTTATGTTCATAACATTTATCTAAACCCATTCTAAAATCTGGATCGTTTTCAAATATATTAACTTCTGGAAATTGTTTAGTAATATCAATATGTGAAACTGTTGTTTTCTTTTTGATATTAGGATCTAATGCAACACCATCAATATTATTAAATTTTTCTAATTTATAAACTTTAATAATAAGGAGAATTATAATAATTAAAACAATATAAATAATAATTTTTGATAATTCCATTTATTTAATTTATATAAAAAATTGATATTTTAATATTTTGGAATGATAAAATATATTATATTATATTTCGATTAAAAAGATATATTTTTTGATTAATTAAAAAATGAGCAAAAACAATTTATTAGTTATTTGTAATTATGGTTATTCAAATGCTTTATTGATGACTTATATTGATGAAAAAGATGATACATTTGAACCATTAAGTTTACAATTATTAGATAAATATTTAAAAAATATTTATTCTAGAAATGGAGAAGATTTATCAGTTTATACTTTAGATCTTGGTGATACTTTAGGAAGTAAAATGTTTAATGAAATTCTTGAAAATGATGATCTTTGTGAACCATTTGATTATACTGATGTAGAAAAACAGGAAAAAGATAATATTAAAGATATTAAAAAGACAGTTAATAAAAAAGTTCCTGAAACAGATAAAGATGGTAAACCTAAGAAAGATAAAGATGGTAAAACTATTTTTACAAAAGAAACTAAAGAACAAGAAGTAGAAAGTAAAACATTTAAAAAAATTCTTTATAAAACTTTTTCAATTTATTATAAAGATAAAAGTGATTTTGTTGAAATTAAATGTGCTAAACTTTGTGGTCAAGGTTTAAATAAAACTTCTTTAGCTGCTAGATTTAATGAAGATAGTATTATTGAAAATGATGATCATGTTGTTTTTAAATTATATAATACTAAACCAAAAGTTAAATCTACTAAACAAACTGAAAAGAAAGAAAAGAAAGATAAAACAGTTGTTAATAAACAAACTAAAGCAGTTACTGTAAAAGGTGCTAAGAAAGATGAAAAAGATGATAAAAAAGCATCTGATAAATCAAAAACCATTAAAAAAGATGATAAAAAAGTAACTGATAAATCAAAATCTTCTAAGAAACTAATTGAAAAACCAGATTCAGATATTCAAGATGATTCTGATCTATCTGATGAAAATTATGATGAAAATAATGAAGAATTTAATTAAACATTTTTTTTTATTTTTTTATTTTATTTTTTTATTATATTTTTTAAATATATAATATTATTTTTATATAAATAATGGCTGGTGAAGAAGAAAATAAAGATACATGTGAATGTAAATGCACAGGATGGAAAGTAGGATTTTGGTTATGTTTTATTTCCTGTATTATTCTTTTTGTAATAATTTTAATTATGTTTATTAAAAATAAAAAATTCTATGATAAAACTGAACACTTAAAAGATGAAGGAAAACAAAGAATAATTAATTGGTTATCTAAAAAAAAAACTAATAAAGTTCAACCTGTAGAAAATACATCAACTATTGAACAAACCCCAATTATTGAAAATAAACAAATTGTAGAACAACCTGAATCATCTACTTTAAATCTTGATTCAGTTGAATCAATTAATGATACTACTGTTGAACAACAAATTAAACAACAAATTAAACAAAATACTACTGATATTAATGAATTAAAAAATAATGTAAATGAACTTACTAATCAAGTTAATTCATTAAATAATTAAATAATTAAAATTATTCTTTATAATAAAATATTTTTTATAATATTATTAATTATTTAAATAATTAATATATAAAATAAATGAATGTTAAACCATTAAATAATTTAATTAATTATATAACAAAAAATTACAAGGAGATAAAATATAATAAATTAATTATTGATTTTAATAATAAAAATAAAGAATTATTATGTAATAAATTAAATTTTAAAGATTTAGATAATAAAACTTCTTATATTGGTAAAGAATTTGTTAAATTAAAAAAACATATTATTATTAAATTTAATTGTAAATTAAATGTTATTTTAAATCTTTATTGTTATAATAATTTAACTGAAAGATTTATTAATAATATTGTTCAAAGAATTTATAATATAATTGAATTGTTTTATAAAAATAATAATAAAAAATTAATTATACATATGATATTATATAATTGTTGTCGTTTAATTCCTTTAACTTATACTAATTCACCTAATGAAATGAATGAAATTATTTATAAAAATAATTTATTTAATTGTGTTAATGGTTGGTTTAGAAATATTGATAATAATAATATGGAAATATTAATTACAAGATTAAAAACTTGTGAAGGATTATTAATTCATGAATTATGTCATTTATGTCAATTAGATTTTGGTGGTTATGATGCATTTAATGAATGGAATGAATATAAAAAACAATATAATATTATTAATCATTCTGAATTTACTGAAGGAATTAATAATGCAATGTCATCAATAATACATGCTATATTTTGTTGTATAGAAGATAATAATAAAAATATAAAATTATATTTAGATTGTGAATATTATTATTCAAAAGATTTAGTTGGTAATTTATTATATTATTTTAAATGTAAAAATATTAATGAATTAAAAAATGTTTATTGTCAAAATTCTATGATGTTTGAATATATTATATTAAGATATGTTTATTTGAAATATATTAATGAATTATACCATTTAGATAATAAATTTAATAATATAAAAATTAGTGAAAAAGAATATTTTAATAAATTTATAAAAAAATTAGAAAATATAGAAAATGAAAATATAGAATTTAATGAAAATATGATAATTAAAAAAAATAATAAAAAAACAAATTATTTAAGAATGGAATATTATTTATTATAAATTATAAATTTTATTTTTTATTTATTTTTTTATCAATATAAAAAAAATTATTAATCAATTATATAAGAAAGTTTTAAAAAGTATTTCATTTATCTAATATGTCTGACGATCGCTTATTCTTAGAAGGAGGAAAAAAGAAAGGTGCTAAAAAAGTAGTCTCCAAGAAGACTAAAAAAACTACCAAAAAAGGAACTAAGAAAGGTAGCAAAAAATCAACTAAAAAACACTAAATAATATAAAAAAGTGTTAATAAAATAATTTTAATAAGTTAATTTTAATAAGTTAATTATTTATTTAAATAAATAATATATAAAAATATAAAATGTTAAAACTTTTATTATATATTATTTTAGTAATTATAATTATTATATTATTACGTTATTTATTTAAAGAAAAATTTGAAGTATTAGATTTAAATGTTAAACCTTTAAAATATTATATTAATAATCTACCCTTTTTATATCAACAACCAGAATTAATAGATAATGTTAAATTAAATGATAAAATAAATTATAATATAAAAGATGATTTAAAAAATAATTCATTATTTAGAAAAGATTTAGAAAATATTATGATTGATTATGATAAATATAATAATACAAAACCAGAATATTTAATTAGAGAAGTTAAACAAAATGATAATGATTTATTAATGGAATATTCAGATTATAGTAAAATAAGAAATGATAACTTTCTTGAGCAATATATAATGTTTAATAATCATATTAATCATGATTCTAATAATGTTGAATCACATATTGATAAAATTAATAGAATTAGAAATAGTAAAATTAATCATAAATTAGAAGGTAAAATTGCTGAAACATATGATAATTTAGTTGATAATCATTTTAGAAATCAATAAAAAATAAATTATTATTATATTTATATATAATAAAAATAAAATATGGAGAAAATAATAAAAGATATAAATGATATTTGTGATAAATTAAATATTCATAGCGAAGATTATGTAATATCAGAAATAAATGATTATATTAATAATATTAAAGATATAGATAAATTAGAATTAATAAATAATTTAAAAGAAGATAATAGATTAATATTAAATAAAGAAAGAAATAAATATATTTTAGATTATGTTAAAAATTTAATTAAAAATAAAATAACTTGTTATAATAAATATGTTAAATTATCTAAATTAATTATTGAAAATAAAATATTAGAAAATAATGAATTAAATTTTGAAGATTATATTAAAATATTTAATATTAAAGATAATGAAAAAGATTTATTAGAAATTCAATATAATAAATTAATAAAATCTCCAATAATACCTTTTTCAAATGATTTAATATTTAAAAATAATTTAGAAGATGAATTAATTAAAAGAGATTATTTAAATTATAATGAAAATAAAACATTAAGAAGATATAAATTAATTCAAACCATAATATTAGATAAAAATACATTTTTAATATCTTCTTATTTATGTTATTTTAAATCTGCAATTAATTTTATTATTAATCACCCTTTTTTCTTATATTTATCTAATTTATTAACAGATTCAACAAATATTATTCCTGAAAATACAATACAATTAGAATTAAAAACTAAATTTATTAATGGTGGAATATATCATCCATATGAACATAAAATACTTGGAGGAAATGAATTATGGAATTTACTAATAAATGATAAATTAAAATTAAAAAAAATATTAAATTTATTTTTAGCTACATTTAATTATGGATATACAATTGGAATACCTGGATTTAAATATTATCCATATATTATTTTACAACATTTATTAAATATTTTAGATAATAGATTTAGTAATATATTTATGATTAAATATACACAAGATATTTTAACTGATACAGAAAAATTTATTAATAAAACATATGGAATAGAAAATTTTAAAGAAATTAATAAATATTATTATTTATTTAATTCAAATTATAATATTTTTATTAATCCACCTGATATTAAATATAATCAAAATACATTTAATAAAGATTATATTTTTGATAATTATTTGAATACACATATAACAAATGATTTTAATAATAGTGCATTTATTATATCAACAATACAAAACGATCCATTAGTTTTTAATACATTTAATAATATTGTAAATTATAAATTATCTTTTGATGATATTTTATTAAAAACTAAAAATAATATTAAATTTATTAAAGATAATAATATTTTTTATAATTATTATTATAAAATTAATATTAATAAAACTGATTATTATTTACAATCTTTTATTGTTATTGAATATATTAGTAAATTAAACATGTGTTTTCATTGTGTTTATATTAAATTAGAATATAATTATGATATTAATGGAATATTATATATTAAAAATAAAATACGATATGATGATTTAAAACTTAATTATAATGATAAGAAAAATTTAAATGATATTCCATTTTTAAATGAAGAATTAAGTTTATTTAAAGAAGATAAAATAAATGACTTATATTTTACTAAATATAATGAAAAAACTAAAAAAATAGATGAATATTATTATAAAATTTGTTTAATTTCTTATTGTAAAGCTGATTTATTATTTTAAATTAATTATTTTATTTAAATAAAATAACAAGTTTTAATGAAATAAACATATTTTTTAAAAATTCCATATTACATATTCTTTTATATATAAATAATATGAAATAATATAAATATTTTTATTAATAACAATATTATATAAAATATATTAATTATAAAATATGTCAAAAGATAAAATATTAAATGATTTTAGAGATTTATTTATCTCATTTCTTCAAAATATGTATATTTTAGCACCAAATACAATTTTGACACATAATAGTTCAATGATTGAAAGTTTTATTAAACAAAAAATTAATATTGTTATGGATATTTACATTAAAAAAGTATTAATTTATAAAAATGAATTTAATAAAAATCCAGAATTATTTATTTCAACTCATGATTTTCAACAAGATTTACAAGAATTTAAAGAAGTTAATTTAGATCAAATTTTTATTTTTAAAAATATTTGGAATAAATTAAATAATGATAATAAAAAAATTATTATTCAATTTATTTCTTATTTTAATCAATTATCAGAAAAATACTTAAATTTAATGTAAGGGGATTAATCCCCTTCTTAGCCTCGGAGAATCTGAGGGTAATATAATATTATTATTTAAACATATCCTTATCTGTTATTAAAAATATATAACACAACATAAAAAATAATATTATAAATAATAATATCAAATATTCTATCATTTTATATATTATAATATTAATATTATAATAAAATAATTCATTTTTTTTATATTTTTTGATAATAACAAAAAATTACTTTATAATATAATGTATCTTTAATATAATTATTATAATAAATTTGTTTATATTCATCTACAACATATTTATATTTAGTTTCTAAATATTTTAATGTATTAATATTTATTCTTATTTTTTCACTATCAAATCTTAATAAATCATTATTATTACTATCTAATTTATAATAAACAAAATGATTATCTAATGTATTTTTATTTATTACAATAATAAAAGAATGTAATTTATAATTTACTTTATTAATTTCAATTATAAATGGATAAATAATATTAATATCATAATTATTTTTAATATATTTATTAATTAATTTTAATTTAATATAATTATATGAATATAATTTAATTTTATTATTTAACATATATAAACTTGTTATATCATGAATTGGACAAGCAATTAATAAATTATTTGGTGTATTTTTTATATGATTTAAATATTTATTTATTTCTTTTTCATAATGATATTTATTATTAATAAAATCAAAATCTAATTTTAATAATTTACTATATTGAACTTCATTATTCATATATATTTTTTCTGGATTATTATAATATTCATTATTTATTCTTTTTAAATTATTATAATCTAAATATGTTATATTATATTTTTTATTTAATAATTGTAATTGATGTAATTCTAATATATCATCAAGAAAATAATTTTTATTACAATAATAAATATATGATTTATCTTCTCTATTATCATATTCAATAATACAATCATTACAAAATTGATCATTTAATAAAAATAATATATCTTGTATAACATAAAAAGAATATAATTTAAAACCAGGTATTCCTAATAAATATTTATTATTTAATTTATTATTTAATAATCGTTTAAATTCAATATAATAATTTTTCATTAAATTTTCATTATCAATATTTTTTATCATTTCAATAAATAAATTATATATTTCTTGCTTGTTTCCCTCGAATTTATTCGAGGTTAATAAAGAGCTTTGCTCTTTATTTCCTCCATTTTGTTTTATACTTTCTGTATTTATTATTTCAGAATTAATATTATTATCAATATTAGATATTAATAAATTATTAATTAAATTATTATTAATATTATTATTCATAAATTGATTATAAAATCTTTTATTGTTAATAAAAAAATTTATTGTAGATTTAATAAAACATTGATAAGTTATAAATAAATCATAATCATAATATTGTGTAGTTAATAATGGATATTTTATTTTTTCATTAATTGTAATTTTATTCATAATTTCAGAATTATCAATATTAATATCATTAAAATAAATAATTTTAGGATTTTCAAATAATTTTATTAAATCATAATTTTTAATATAATTATTTATTTTATTAAATTCATTTAAAATATTTTCATTAGTAATTTCTTTTTTAAAATTTATTAATTCATTTTTTATTTTTTTATTATTTGTATGATTAAAATAAATTAATAAATATAGATATTTATGTATTAATAATTCATATTTATTAAAATTATCTATAATTGATATATTATATTTTTTTGTTATATTTTTAAATAATTCATAATCATATTTATTTATTCTATAATCTAATAATAAATTTAATATTATAATTAAATCATTTTGATTAAATTTATTTTCCAAATTTAATAAATTATATTTTATATCTTTAGTTAAATTATCATAATCTGATTTATCATAATTTTCATAATAATCATTTATAGATTTTATTGAATTTTTAATTAATTTATATAATTCATTATTCATTTTAATTATATATTATATAATAATAAAATTATGGATTATAAAACAAATTATAAACAATCATCATTAACACCAAGACCAATTATTTTTAAATTAGTTTGGACTATAATTATTATATTATTTTGTATTGCTTTATTCAATACATTTAATATTAGTATTTTTATTAATTCATTAATTATTTTTATTTTATGTGTTTTATGGGTTAATACATTTTTTGTAAATAAAAATCCTAATAAATCATTTATTATTTTATTATTTTTAATTGTTTCTATTATTATTATTATTAAACAATTTTATGATATTAACCCATTTTATGCTAAATTACAATTTTTATTTATTTCTTGGTTATTTGTTGCTTTATATTTTAATTATTATATTATTAAGAATAATTAAATTTTTTAATTATTTAAAAAAATGATTTAATAAATATATTGAAAAATTATTTATTATTAATTAAAAAAATATATTTTTAATATGAATAAAATTATTAAAAGTTATTACATATTAAAAAATAATTGTAAGCGTTTAAAATCTAAAATTGATCAATTATTAAAATATATTGATCAATTAGAACAAGAAAATGCTAAATTGAGAAAAGAAAATGAAGAATTATTAAATGATTATGCAGATTTATATTGCAAATTACATTATGAAAATGATAATAAACAAATTGATTATGGATATGATTATGATGATGATGATTATCTTGATTCTAAAAATGATTATCCATATTCATCTTCAGAAGATGAATATTATTAATTTTTTTATTTAAATTATTTAAATAATTTAAATAAATTAAATTAAATAAATTAAATTTTATTTATTATATTTTTAAATATCATATATTAATATAAATAATAATGGATGAAACATTTTGGTTATATGATCCATTAATATTAATAAAACAATCTGATGATTATATCCCAAATGAAAATATGAATGAAATAGAATTATTAAATTCAATTACTTTATTATGTTTTATAGTATTAATAATATTAATTGCATTTAAATTTTTTAAATTATCATTTATTCCATTAATGATTATTATTTTACTAGTATTTATATATAAAAGTAAATATCCAGTAGAAAATAATATAGAACATTTTGAAGATATGAAAAATATTTATCAACAACAATCTTATAATGATGCCCAATTAGATAATAATTATCCAGTTAATTTAAAAAATGATAAATTAAAAGATGTTTATAAACAAATTCAAGAAGAAAATAATATAATTTATAGAAATAAAAATTATAATAAAAATTATAATGAAAATAAATTAACTGATATAAATAATGAATATGAGGATAATGGTGAAATTGGTTATTATGATAGTAATAATAAATTAAGATTTGATAGAACATTTATTGATAGAACAACAAATAAAGAACATAAAGATAATTATCCTAATTCTTATAATTTAATGTATGAATGTAAAAAACCAACTCAAAATAATCCTTTTATGAATATTGATTTGCATGATTATGATGATAATCAAAATGTACAAGCATGTAATGCTGATGATGATGAAATTAATTATGATATGATACATTCATATAATAGTCGTTTATTTATGGATTTAGATGATACATATTCTAAATTTAATTCTCAAAGACAATTTTATACAACTCCTAATACTAGAATTCCAAATAATCAAATAGAATTTGCTGAATGGTTATATAGAGCACCTGAAACATGTAAAGAAAATAATGAACATTGTTTAAGATATAATGATATTAGATATCATAATTTAAGATATTAAATATTTTATTATTAATTTAAATTAATAATATATAATATTTATATTATAATTAAAAATATAATTAAAAATGGATTATAAATTTAAAAATAATTATAATCCAAAATATATTAATAATGAATTTAATAAAATAATGTTAAATATTAGTTATAATTATAATAATATTAATAAATGTTATAAAGAAATTTATTATTACATTCATAATTCATTAACTTATTTATATAATATGTTTAATTATAATTTATTATACAAATTAAATACATCTAAAGATAAAATATTAATATATCATATGAATAATATAATTCATAAATTTAATAAATATAATAAACCAATAAATAAATTAATATTAATGGATGAATTTACAAATGATAAATTATTTGAATTAATAAAAATAATAAATTATAAAATAAATGAATTTTATAATATTTTATTAAATTATTAAATATAAGGAAATAATTTTAAATAATTAATATTATCATTAATTTCATTAATTTTATTATTATAAATATTTATTAAATTATTGTAAAAAAAATATTTCAATGAATTTTTATTATTTTTAATAATATTAATTTTATAATTGTAAATTTTATTAAAATATTTATTTCTTTTATTTATTAAATTATTAATATAATTATCCATAAAAAATTAATTATTATTATATTAAAATATTATATTAAAATATAATATGTTATAAAATAATATTTATTTTATTTTAAAAAATACTGAATCTAATTTCATATATTTTTTACCACTACTAAAATGTAGTTGAGTAGTAGATTCTTCTGTTATTCTATATGTATTATTACTATAATTAACTAATACAAAATGATGAGTTCCACCATAAAAATCTAACATACCATTCCAATTATCAGCTTGATGTTCATAATAATGAACATTACCCATAGGTAATTTTTTTGATGTATCAGGTATTAATGTTATATCATTATATGATTTTAATATAATTTCTTTAATACCTAATCCTGTTTCTTTTGAAGGTGTCATTGTAAAATAATATGAAGAAATAATTGCAGTTTTATTATTATTATTTATAATTCCAAAAATTTCAACATTATCAATTGTTAAAATTTTATTATTATTCATATATTCCATAAAATTAATAGATGCTTTATCATCATAAAAATAAGTAAAATTTTTATTTATTAAATTATTAGAAACATTTAAATCTTTAACATTTAAATTATTAACATTAATTTTATCAATATTTAATTCTTTAGAAGTTAAATTATCAATATTACCAGTTTTAGATTTAATATTATTATTAATAGTAGCATTATTTGTAATTTCTAAATCTTTTGATGTAATTTTATCATCATTAATTAAATTTGTTATATTATTTAATGCATCTAATGTAGTTGATTTATCATTAGATTCTGTTAAATGTTCATATTTATGATTAAATATAATAATAAAAATAATAATAATTAAAATAATAATTATTAATAATTTATCAATATTCATTTTTATTTTATATATATTATTTTTAAAAATAATATTATTTAATTAAAATAAAGATAATTAAATTATTGTGGATAAAAACTTTCATGTTTAACATCTACAGAATAATTATTTGAATATTTATTTGTCTCATTAGATGTCTCATCAAATAATGTTAATACTATATCATAAGATATTTTATTATCTATATCTTTTTTAATATTATATATTGTTACATTTATAACTTTATATTTATCATATAATAAATTATTACCATTAATAAACTCTTTATTATAAAAATTTATTGTTATATTAAATCTTTCATTTATGATTTCTTCCATTGATTTATTAAGACAATATGATTTATATTTTTTTTTAATATCATCAACAGTTATAAATTTTTTATCAATATATTTAATTTTATTTAAATCTGGTTCAGTAATAAATACTTCATAAGATGTTGGTAATCTATTATCATCATAATTTAAACTTAATACTGAAAGATTTATCTCTAAATGATTTAATAATACATTATTTGTATTTGTTTTATCATTTTCTAAATTATTTGTATATTTCCATTTTCCACAATCAACTATAATATTATCTGTTAATACATATGTATATAAAAACATATCTTTATTATATTCTAATGTCATAAAATCAGATAAAGTTGGATTTATTACAGCAAAATAAACACCAGATTTTTCTGTTCCAAATTTATCATATGTTGGTTTTGGTATGTTATTTTCATAAAAATATTTTTTATCTTTATAATCATCAACATTATATATTGTTGAACGATATAAATGTAATCCTTTTCTAAGAGTAATTTTTTGATTATAATTTTTACAATTATAAAAACTATTTACAAGATATTTATCTGTGAATTGTTTTATCATTTTTATTTATATATATTATTTTTAAAAATAATATTATTTAATTAAAAATAAACAGCAGGTAAATCGACCAATGATTGCTTACTTCTATTAGATGTATATTTTAATATATCATCTTTATCTTTACTTAAAACAGAAGAAGATAATAAACCATCAAATTTAAATGTAAAATTATCTTTAGTTTCTAAATCAGTATTTTTAGCAAAATTCCAAAAGATTGGTAATTGAGGATTTTGATTTAAATTATAAAATCTATCAATAGGTGCTTCTTTATAATTAAATGCTGGATTAGTTAAACGAGATGCTACAGGGTCTAAATAATGATTACATTGACCTAAATCAATTTGATTTAATTTTGTAACATTAATAGGATTTAAATGTCCAGATTTACATTTTGAAGTAATAACATTTCTATTAGATAATACTGAATCAATATCAACTAATTTTTCTGCTGTTGCGACTGGATGACCTGCAATAGTAGATACACCATTACCCATATAACCAGGTCTAGGACCAAAACCTGTATAACATTGATTTTTATTCCAAATTGCATTAGTATCTAATCTATAAATCATAGGGTCAACTGATGTTTGAATACGTGCTTGAAATGCACATTCATCATAAGGTAATAAACTAGAATGTCCAATATTCATTTTTAATTTCTATATTATTAAGAATTATATATTATTTTTATATAATTAAATTATATTATATTAAATTTTAATAAAATTTATATATAATAATATAGATTATAAAACTGATTTCAAATAATCTCCTTTTAACACTTAATTCTATAATATTTAAATTAGTTTGAACAATAATTATAATATTATTTTGTATTACATTATTTAATATATTTAATTATTTTTATATTATGTGTTTTATGGCTTAATGTATTTTTTATAATGAAAAATCCTAATTTTTATTTATTAGTTGATTATTTATTGCTTTGTATTTTAATTATTATATTATTAAAAATAATTAAAAATTGAAAATTTAATAATTAATAATTATAATAAATCATAAATATTTTTATATTTTTAAAAATATAATATGGAAAATTCAATATTTACTGATGATTATAATTTTGAAAATGATTTAAGAATATTGAGATTATATATAAATAATAAATCTTATTTATCACCAATTAAATTTATTATATTAAGTGATAATTATATTGAAAATTTAAATAATTTAATTAATCAATATTATTCTTTAGATAATAATATTTATAATTCATATAATAATAATAAAAATGATAGTGAATTAATAGATATAAGAAAAATTTTAAGAAATGAAGATTTTAATATAACAAATTATTTAAGTATTGTAAATGGATTTATAAATTTATTTGAATCAAATGATTATATTATGAGTGAAAGATTAAATAATATATATGAAATTATAATTAAATATAAATCAATAATTGAATCAAATGAAAATAATGATATTATTATAAATAATATTAATACCTTTTTTAGTAAATATAATGATTTATTTTTATTTAACAAATAAATTAAAAAAAAATAAATTAAAAAAATGAATTATTAAATATTTAAAATTATTTAATAAATAAATTTAAAAATATTATTATGAATTGTTTTATTATTAATAAATTAAATGATTATTTTAATGATTATAATATGGATGAATTAGTTCATGAAATCCATAATTATTATAAATATAATAGAATGAATAATATGAATTCAAATAAAAAAATAAAATATTCTAATCCAGTTAATATTAATTATATCATTAATGATATAAATTATAATTTAAATTGTTTAGATGGTGAATTTAAAGGTGATTATGATATGTTTTTTGATATGGATGAATTTGTTTATAAATTAAATCAAATTCAATAAAATTTTTATTTATTTAAATAAATTATCTTTTAATGCAATATTATATAATTCATTAACTTTTAAATATGCAGTAATTATAAATCGTATAGTTACTTTTGTTATTATATGTTTATTATATTCTTTTATCATGGTAAATTTTATCTTATTTATAAAGTTTATTTGATTAATATTTGAACCTTCTACATATATATATAATGAATTAATATAATTTAAACAATATAATAATCCATTAAAAATATTTATCAAAATTATTATTTTCATTAATTAAATAATTATTATATATTAAATCTAATTTATCTTTTAATTCTAAATCATTTTTATCAAATAAATTATTTAATTGTTTAAAATAATTATTAATAAAATTTGGGTTAAAATTATTTTTATATTTTGACATTTTTATTATAATTTAATTTAATTATTTTATATTCAATTTTTAAAAAATGAATTTTTTATTATTAATATTTTTAAATATATTAATAAAATATTTTTTAATGGAGTTAGAATATAATAACTTATTAATAAATAAATTTGAGAATTTATATTATGATAATAAATTTATCATATTAAGAAATAAAGGAACAATATTAGAATTAGTTAATTGTATTAAAAATAATTGTTTAATGTATAAGGATGTCCCTTTTGATTATAAAGATAAATATAATTTATCTTTTATTGATGATGGTATTGATTGTATAAATATTAATGATAATATTTTTTATCAAGTTAAATTTTATTCTAAACATCAAAGATTATTTAATAATGATTTAGATTCATTTTTTGTATATGTTTATAATTTACAAAAATATAATTTTAAATATTATATTATTTATTCACAAGATATTATATTAAGTAAAAATAAAATGAATGATGTAATTTATGAAGAAATTAATGATAATATAATTAATAATTATATTCATAATGCATATAATTTATTATTTGATAAATTAGATAAAAAATTATTAAATGAATTACATAATGAAATTGATATTGTATTTAATAATATGATTAATAATAAATATTATAATATATCTAAATTAAAAGAAATTAAAAATAAATTAATTGATAAAATCCCTAAAGAAAATAAAGAAATAAAAATTAAAGAATTATACAAACATCAAGAAGATTTATTAAATATTATGAATAATACAAAAGAAAAAGATAATTATTTTAATTTACCTTGTGCATCTGGTAAATCATATATTATTGAATTATTTAGTATAAATAATAAAGATAAAAAAATATTAATTTTAGTTCCAAATATATTATTAGCCGAACAATATAAAGATAATTTTAATAAAAATAAAATTAATATTAATATTAATGAATGTTGGACTAATACTAATAAAAAATTTAATGAAGAATATAATATTTATGTTTGTGTTTATGATAGTTATGAATATTTAAAAAATATTAATTTTGATTATATTATTGTTGATGAAGCACATCATATATTAAAATGGATGAAAGAAGATAAAAAATATAAAAATGCATTAGAAAAAGAAAAAGAAGATTATATTGATAAAAATGGTGATAATATAAAACAAATAATAAATAATAAATTAATTTACGATGATATTAATAATAAAGAAAGTATTAAATTTTATTTTTCAGCAACATTATTATTTATTAATAAAGAAATAACATATTATTATTCAATGGATAAAGCAATTGAAGATAATATTATTAATGATTTTAATATTAATATATATCAAATAAAAGAATTAAATGATATAAATATAATAAAAACTTTATTAGTTCACCAAGAATATAAAAGAATATTAATTTATTATTCAAGAATTGAAACTATTAAAAGATTAACAGAATTATTTAATAAATATAATATTCAATCAAAATATTTATATTCTGATATGAATATTAAAGAAAGAAATATAATATTAAAAGATTTATATAATGGAAAAATAAGAGTTATATTTAGTATTAATACATTATGTGAAGGAATTGATATTCCAAATGTTGATACTTGTTATTTTTATGATGATAAAAATAGTATTATATCTATTATTCAATGTTTAGGAAGAATAATGAGAAAATCAAATGATAAAATTAAGTCTAATTTAATATTCTTTACAAGTGATATTAATGATTGTAATTATGATAAGTATTTAAATAAAATAAATAATTATTGTAATAAATTTATGAATATTAAATTTAATAATGAAAATATTTTTAAATATATTAATTATTATAATGAAAAATTAAATTTTGAAGAAGAAATAATAATTAATAATGAAAATGATGAAGAAGAAGATAAATATATGGATGAAGAAATGATTAATGAAGATGATATTAAAACTATAATTATGGAAAATGTAATTAATAATTTAAAAGTTAATGATGAAATGAAAATTAAATTATGTGAAGAATTTTATAATGAGAATAAAAGAATACCACATTTACAAGAAATATATAAAGAATGGAAAATAGGAAGATTTTATTATCATTTGCAAGATAATATAAATAATAATATTAAAAATAAAATAGAAAAAATATTTAATAAAGAAATTAAAAAAAATAAAAAAATAATTAAAAAAAATGATGATGAAAAAATAAAATTATGTCAAGAATATTATAATGATTTTAATAAATTACCAAAAAAAGATACAATATATAAAAATTGGAATATAGGAAATTTTATAGATGGATTAAAGCATAATAAAAATAAACATTTAAAAAATAAAATAGAAAAAATATTTAATTGTGATATTAAAATTAATAATAATATAATATTAATATCAGATGAAGAAAAAATAAAATTATGTCAAGATTTTTATAAAGAGCATAAAAGATTACCAATAAGTAAAGAAATTTATAAAGACTTTCATATTGGAAATTTTATAAATTGTTTAAAAAATGGTCAAAATAAACATTTAAAAAATAAAATAGAAAAAATATTTAATTGTGATATTAAAATTAATAATAATATAATATTAATATCAGATGAAGAAAAAATAAAATTGTGTCAAGAATTTTATGATGAATATCATAGATTACCAACAAATAGAGAAATATATAAAGAATTTAATATTGGTTCATTTATTAAAAATTTAAAAAGTGGTAAAAATAAACATTTAAAAGAACAAATAAATAATATATTTAATATAATAATTGAAAAAAAAGAAAGAATAACCGATGAAGAAAAAATAAAATTATGTCAAGAATTTTATGATGAATATCATAGATTACCATTATATAATGAGATATATAAAGAATTTAATATTAGTTCATTTATTAATGGATTAAAAAATAATCATAATAATAATATTAAAAAACAAATAGAAGATATATTTAATATAAATATTAAAAAATCAAAAACTTTAAATTTATTATCAGATGAAGAAAAAATAAAATTATGTCAAGAATTTTATAATGAATTTCATAGATTACCAATAAGAAATGAAGAATATAAAGAATTTAAAATTTATTCATTTATTTCTAGTTTAAAAAATGAACATAATCAAAATATTAAAAATAAAATTGAAGATATTTTTAAATGTAATATTATTAAAAATAGAAATAATATTAAAATTTCAAATGATGAAAAAATAAAATTATGTCAAGAATTTTATAATGAATTTCATAGATTACCAACAACTAGAGAAATATATAAAAATTGGAAAATTGGTAGTTTTGTTGATGGATTTAAATATAATCGTAATTTATCATTAAAAGAAGATATTGAAAAAATATTTGAAACACAATTTAAAATATCTAAAAAATAATAAATAATTATTTTATTTAAATAAAATAATTTAATATTTATTTATTAATTTATTGGTATGGATTTGAATTGCAAAATCCAACTGTGGCAACATCCGGTTCTATAGCGGAATTAAGGAATGGAGATATAGCATACTTAGGGGCGGGAATATTTCCACGAATATCTAAACAAGGATTTTTCATAGATGAACCAATTGAATCAATACCTATTGGTTTATTTATATTAATCAAATGTCTATTTTTAACTGTGATGGGGTCTTCCACAACATCAAAAAAGTTTTGATTAACTTCTTGTGGTAATAACTTTTCAGAATTCATTAAATCCTTAACTGTATATTCTTCTTTAGTTGGTGTATATTGTGCATAATTACCATTTCCTTGGTCATTAGGAACGAATTGGTCATTATTATTCATTTGTGAATAATCAATTGATTTAGCCATTTGTGTTTCATATTCATCTTGTAAATCTAATTCTTTATAATCATTCCCTCTTTCACCTTCTAAATAAGATGATGGTTTATATTTATCAGCTTTATCATTCCATTCAATATCTAAATCTTCAGTAATACCATCAGGTGTTTCATTATTATCTTCTTTTTCTTTTTCTTCAATTACTTTATTTAATGTATCAGCCATTGTATTATCTTCTTTCAAATCAATAAAATCAAAATGTTCTTTTAATACTCTTTTTACTCTTTGGAAAGGGCTAAAACTTTCTTTATTCCATAATTTATATACAACAAATGCAATAATAATTATAATAATAATAGCAATAATAATTGTATTATATGATATTCCTTCTTGAAACATAATACTTTTCAAAATATTTTTATTTTATATAATATTAAATGATTTTAATTTATTTTATAAAAAATATTCATTATATAATATATAAAAAGATTTTGAAATTATAAAACATTTTTTATAATGAATCGTTTTACTAATAATTTATATGATTCTGAAATTGGTGGTAATGTTGAAGAAAGTACATTAGGATTATCACAATATGGTGGTTTTGATATTGTTGATACTACAACATCTATTAAAGAATCATTCAATGATACAGTATCTTCTGCTGAAAATTTAGCTGATCAAGCTAAAAATGAAGGTATTAATTTAATTGAAAAAGGTATTAATAAAACTATTGATGTTGTTAAAAATGGTATTAATCAATTTATTAATGGTTCTGATAAATTGACATCTATTGAACCATTCATGACTGAAAATTTATCTAAACAAACTGCTGGTAAAACTAATTCACAAAGATTAATTGAACAATCAAAACAAGATAATCTTGGTGGTTCTGCAACAATGAGTTTATATAATAATTTAAATAAAATTGTTGGTGGATGTAATTGTAAAAAACAATATTGTGGAGGTTTTAAAGATGATTATTCTGGTCCTGGATATCAAGTTTTACCTGAAACTGATACTCTTGATGAAAATGATCCTAGATATAGTGAAATTGAAACTAGAATGAGATCTAATACTTTTGATTTACCTGATAGCCCTTATCAAACTGGTGGTGTTAATGTTTCTTCAACTGAAGAAATTATGAATAAAATTCATCAAATTACTGGAGGATGTGATTGCAATAAACAATATTGTGGAGGTGAAGATGATGATATGCCATCTGAAGATGAAGATGAATATGAAGATGATTTTGAACTAGTAGATTTTGAAAATGATGATGATGATTTACCATCTGATTCAGAAAATGATATTGAAAAAGAAGAATTGAAAGAAGGTGGCGCTAAATCTAAATCTATGAAACCAGGTTTTAGTAATTTCATTAATGGATTATATAAAGAATGTAAAATGAAAGGTGGAAAAAAGAAATTTAACCCTGAAGCTATTGAATGGAATAAAAAGACTAATGAATTTATCCAAACTAATTTTAAGATTGATGATTGGGATAAAATTAAAATTATTAAGTTTGTTGCTAACACCAAAAATAAAAAAGAAATTGGTGAAGATAAATTAAAAGCTTTATCTGATGTTGAAAGAGCTAAAATGTTATATAATACTGTTTCTTCTATGAAACCTGCTGAAATTAAAAAGATTGATTTTAAAAAGATTCAAGCTCAAAGAGTTAAAATCCTTAAAGAAAAATTTGGTGATAAATATAGAGAACCAACTAAAAAAGAAGAACCTAAAAAAACAACAACAAAAAAATCAACTAAAAAAGGTGGTAATGATAACTTATTTTTAGGTGGTGAAGATAGTGAAAGCATCCGTTTACCTGGAGGATTTAGATATTAAATTTTATTTTTTTGTTTTTTTTAATTTTTATTTATTATTTAAATAATATATATAAATAATTATGGACGAAAATAAAATTTATAATAATGATGCTAATATACAACCTCAAAATAATTTATCTACATCTAATCAAAATATTATTTTAAATATGTTATCTCCTATATTAAATTATATGAAACCTTTTATTATATTTCATTATTTATTATTAATTATTATTATTATTATTTTAATATTAATTTATAAACAAAAATTATATTATAAAAATATATAATATATAAAATAATAAATATGATTACTGAAATATTAATTGTTATTTTAATTATTGTTATTATTATTTTATTTTGTAAAATATTAGAATTTGAAAACTTTACTAATGAGGTTGAAAGTATTAGTAGTCGAACAGTTGGATTAGATAAAGAATCTAATTTACCAGATTTAGATGAAAAAGCACCTAAAGAAGAAGATAAAATTAATAAATTAATTGTTAAAGGAGATAAAGTTGATGTAAATTATTCTAATAAAGTTAAAGATTTAGTTAAAAATGAAACAAATGATAAAATTAAAAATAATATTAAAATTAATAATAAAGACAATAATATTAAAAAAGAAGTTAAATCAGAATTAAATCAAGATGTTAATATTGAATTATCATCTAAAAATGATAATGATTTTAGTTATAATACAACTAAACATGATATTAATGATTTAATTAAACATGAAGAAAATAAAGATAAAGAAAAAGAAAAAGTTGAAGTTAAACATAAAAAAGAATTAGATAATTTAAAAGAAATTAATCCAGAAGAAGAAAATGATATTATTAAATCTAAATTAACTTATTCAACTAAGAATATTGATGAAGAAATGAATAAAAGATATGAAAATCAACCAGAAGAATATAAACAATCATTTAGTGATAATAAAAATACTGGATTTATTTATAAAGATAATGTTATTACAGATGAAAATATTTATACATTTAATGGATTTAATTATATGTCAGCACATCAATTATTTATTCCTACTGATTATAAAACTAAACCAGAAGATTATGGAAGAAATTATATTCCTCCTGAATTATGGTATAAAAATAATCAAAGATTAAATTTACCTGTTTGTGTTCCAGCTAATGGTAGATGTTTAGTTCAAGATGTTCCAACTATTGGTTTTCCAGTTGATTCTATTGAATGGCATTCATCGAGAAAAGTAATGAATCCAGATGGTATTAATACTAAATATGTTAGAGAAAAATTAAATACTAATCATGATGATAATACAATTATTGAAAATTAAAAAAAATTGATTTATTATTATATAATTTAATTATATTTCTAAATATATTTTTTAAACAATATATTAATAATGAATTCTCAATTGATTAATTACGTTGATATTACAAATTATTTTGATAAAAGACATATTTATCAATTAAATTTTGAACAATTTATGGTATTAGCAAAATGTCAAGCAGATAGTGATAATAATGATAATATTGAATTACATAATAATCATGATAAATCAATATTAGAAATATTACAAGGTCAAACTGTTAGAATGTATTTTGATATTGAAAATTTAGATATTGATATTAAAGAAATTATTAATAAAATAATTGAATTATTATGTGATTTTATTAATAATGATGATATAGAAAAAATTAATGAATTATTATATAATAATTATGCATTAACACAAAATATTAATTCTAGGCATGAAGGAAAATCATATCATTTATATTTTCCATTAAAAACTACAATGAATGATATTTATAATTTTATTAAATATTTTCATTATAAAACTAATAATAAATATAAAAATTATATTGATTGGAGAGTTTATAGTAAAAATAGATTATTTAGAATTGTAGGAAGTAAATGTCCAGGACAACAAAATTTTCCTAGAAAATTAAATGATTATCATAAATTAATTAAAGGGAATTTAGAAGATACTATTATTCAAAATAATATTGATTTATATGAAATAAAAATAAATTATAATATATATTTAAAACAAATTGATAATAATTTTAATAAATTAATGAAAGAAATTAATAATAATAATAAAAATAAATTTTCTTCTACTCCAAAAAATAAATGGGATAATTTTAAATATCAATATAATGCTATTAATATTATTAATAATATTATTAATTCTATTAATAATAATATTAAAAATAATAATACTGAAAATAATAATACTAAAAATAATAATATTGAAAATAATAATATTGAAAATAATATTGATGATAATAATACTGAAAATAATATTAATAAAAATAAAAAAAATAATAATGATGAATTATTACAATTATTAAAAATAATGAAAGATAATATTTATAATAATATTAATACAAATAAAAAAATTAATAATATAGAAAATACAATTAATAAAACTAATAAATATAATTCAATAAATATTTATCAAGTTATTAATAATGTAATTATTATAATTATATTATTAATTTTAATGATTTACATTTTATTTAAAAAAAATTGAATTTTTAATAATTAAATTTATTTATTATATTTTATTATAATTTTATTATTATGGAAAATATTGATAATATATTGAATACATTTAAATCAACAAATATAAATTATAATGAACATTATATAGTTAATAAAGATAAAGTAATATATAAATTTAATGAAGATATTTTTTATGATAATTTTAAAGATAATAAATATATAAATTATCAATTAGATTTAATATTAAATAAAACATATAATAATTTAAAAATATTATGTTGTAAAAGTTTATTGATTAATACAATTCAACCAATAGAATATTTATTATTAACATCATATAATAAAAATAAAAAATTATTAAATAATTTAAATGATTTACCATTAAAATTACCTAATATAAAAAAAATATATGTTTATTGGAATTCAGCAACAAATATTATTATATATAAATATAATAATAAAAAAAATATATGGACTATTGATATGAATAATTTATATACTTATTATGCATCACATAAATATTTTGAAATACAAAATATAGATAATGTAAAACTTAAATTATGTTATAAACATATTAGATGTTATAATATAAAAAATTTAAAAATAGTTAAAGGTAATATAATGCATTATAAAACATGTTATTTATCATTAATAAATATAGATAATATAATAAATAAATTATCATCAGAATATTTTATGAAAGAAAATAAAAATTATAAAAATGAAAAAAAAAATAAACATTATAAAATTTCATATAATTATTATTATAATAATAAAAATATTAGACTATTTGAAAATGTTAATAAAAATTTTAATAAATTTATTATTGATTCAGTTATTGATATAATAAAATAAATTTATTTAATAATATTTTTTAAAATAGTATAATCAATTAAAGGTATTACATAAACACAATCATAAGTATTAATTTTATGTAATGTATCAATAAAAAATTCTTTTTCTATTATTAAATTTTTATTACCATTAATTTTTTCAATTAAAAAATCATTTAAATGAGTATAAGGTATAACATAACTTAATTGTTCATTAAAATTAATTGTATTATCTTCTGGCATAAAATTAACTTCATCATATTCTTCATTATGTTCTTTATAATAATTAAATAAATTATTAATAAATGGTGCACAATAATATTTATAATACCAAATATTATCTGGATTAGTTGCACATAATTTTTCATTTAATTCACAATTAAAATAATAATTAAATAACCAATAAAAACCATAAAAATAATCTTTACATATTTCATTAATTATTTTAATATTATAATAATTGTAATATTTATTTTTATAAGTATTTAAAATATTTTTAATTTCATTATTATTTTTACCTTTTAAATTAATAATACCAAATTTATTATAATCATTTTGTTTTTCTCTTATAGTATCTATTTCATTTAACATATTAATATTTAATTTAGGATTTGTTTTTAATATATCAAAATATTCTTTAGACATTAAATTATCATAATTTTTAAATAATATTATTTCTTTATTTTTTAATTCTTCAATAAAATGTAATAATATTTTATTATTTATTTTAAATACATTATTTTCTTGATATAATAAATCTAAATTACTATTATCATTAATCATATTAACAATTAAATTAATACTTTCATAAAATGGTATTTGATGAAAATTAATAAATAAATATATTACAATAAAATTAGCCATATTAGTTAATGATTTAAATAAATTCATTAATATTTTTTTCATTTCATTAATATTATAATATTTCACTTTATCATTATATCCATTAAATATATATATATTATTATTATAAACTATTGAGTTTATTAATGCTAATAATGTAATATCAGAATCACAACCATAAATTAATACATTATTATTATTATGAATATATCTTTTAATATATTGAATAATTTTATGAACACCTTCACCATATTTTTTATAAGAAGAATAATATATTTTTATATTTTTATTATTATTAATAAATTCACATAATTTAATATCTAATTTTTTAATAAATTCTGTTCCTGGTAATATATTATATGATGCATTCCATTTATTTATTTTAGTTTCAATATCTTTATTATTTTTAAAAAATAAATTATATCTTTTTATTCTTTGTTGATTTAATTTATTATAAGGTGGTATCCCATCTAATGTTATAAAAAAATATTTTGTTTTATATTTATTAATAATATTACTTAAATAAAGAATTGAATTATCAATTATTAAATTTTCTATATTTTCAACTTGTTTATTATTAATATTATCATAAATATTATAAACTATATTATTTAAATTAATACAGATTGTTTGTATATTATTTGGTATTTTTAATGTTTCAAAAAATATATTATATTTTTTTTGTTGATATTTCAACCAATTAATTAACTTAGGATAACCCATTTTATATATTTACTTTTTTTTATTTATATTATAAATTTTTATATTTTATTTTAGTTAATTTATACATAATATTAATTTATTATTTAATTCATATATTCATTTTTATATTTTATTTCATTTAATTTACAAATTATTTCATTTTTATTAACATTATTAAATATTAAATGACTAATTATAGTATTATTAATATGTTTATCATAATCATAATTATCAAAAGTATTATTTAATAATATAATATTATCGTTATTTAAAAATACATCCATTTTTATATGAAAAATATAATTATTTAATACAATAAATATAATATAATTTTTTTTCATTTTTTTATTTTTATTTATAAATATTTTATTTATATTAAATATATAAATAGTTTAATAATATATAATATAAAAAATGACTGATAATTATTTTGTTGGATGTCCTCCTAAAATGGGTGGATTTCGTGAAATGACTTCTTATTATCCTAATACTGTTTTAAATGAACAAATTAGATTTAATAATGATATTCGTAGAGATGATGAATATAGATATTTCTTACAACAAAATGCTGAAAATCTTGAAAAAACTGAATGGGATTATTTAAGAAGTAATTATTCTTGTTTCCCTAATGAATGTATTTTTGAAAATAAAAGAACTTTAGTTCATCCTAAAGTTTTTAATGAAGAAATTAAAAAATATGATACATTGGTTTCTCATTTACCTAAAGAACCTATTAATGAATTTGGAAATAGATTTTATAATCCTCAAGCTTTTATTTATGGTGAAAAAACTAATATGGCAGCTAATCCTAAAACTTATCAATGTAAATTATATAATGATGAAAACTTATTTAATCAATAAATAAAATAACATATTTATTATATTTAAATATAATAAATTAGTATTTATTATATTTGTTTGTTATTTTGATCAAGTATAAAATCATATATATAGTCATTAAAAATATTACCTACATAAGGTAAAAATTTATTTAATTTTATATCATATAATGTAATATTTCTCATTAATACATTAAATACATATAAATCAAATTTTGATATTAGAACTGGATAATCTTCAAATTCTGGTATAGTATTTGTAAAAATCTCATCATTTTTAACAATATGAATTTCACGATCTATTACATATGGTTTATTAGAAGATACTTTAGGTGATAAAACATCACAATTTGTAATATAATTATAATTATTTAAAATCATAAAATCATGATTAAAATATTCATTTTGAACATCACGAAATAAAACATCTTTTTTATTATTTAATATATTTTTAATTACAACATTAAAATCAGTTATTCTTTGTGCTTGTTCTTCTATTTCCCGTAATACATATCGTATTTTATATTTTTGCATTAGATTTAAATTATTATTTTTTAAATTTTCCATTAATACATTCTTTGAAGTTAATAAAGATTTAATATCATTAATATCTCTATTAATAATAATCATGTTAATAAAATCATTTAATTCTTCATTAGTTAAAGGTTCAGAATTTAAAAATTTATTAAAACATTGCTTTTTATATTCCATTATATTATTAATTGGTGTATGTATTCCATCAAAAAATTTTGATATTTCACATTCATTAATTGAATATGATTTATCATTAAGATAATTTAATAATACATTTGTAATAATATCAAAATATAATGAATTATTATCATATAATGTTATTGTATTATTAATTTCTAAACAATTAAAATATTTATTAAAAATAGAATAAATATCAATATCTAAATCATGAAACATATTCATATAATAATAAAAATATTCATATGCAAAACCATAACAAAGATTTAAAAAGAAATTTAACATTGTTAATTTTGTTATTGGATTTTTTATTAATGATGTAGGCATTATAATCATTTTTGAATTTGTATATATATATATACTTTTTATATGATTTAAATTATTAATATTATAATTAAATTCATCATCTACATCATTATCATTAAACATATATTTATCAAATTCATTTCTTGAAGTAAAAGTTTTATTATTTTTATAAATAAATATTATTTTATAATAAATTTTTAATAATAAATTAAAATATTTTTTAATACATTCTGTAGATGTTAAATTATAAATCATACATGAAAATACTAATCCAATTATTGATTTAAATTGTGGTAATTTATAAAATATATTTTCATTTTTATTTATTTTAATATGAAAATATGTATCATATAATAATTTATGTATTAAATTATCAATATCAATAACAAATGATCTAACTTTAGATTTATATGATATATTAATTCTTAAATATAATTTTTGTTTATCAATTGGTAATTTACTATTATTTACAAAAAAATGATATTGTAATGCACCATGAGTACCAATACCTGTTGAATTATAATTAATACCCATTAATTTATATGATAAATTTGAAAATAATGTATCAACATAATTACAAATATTACTATAATTATCATTTGATAATTGATCATTATAATATATTAAATATTGTAAATAAATGATAATATCATTAATATTATTTAATGCATCATAATTATTTTTTATACATTGTTCAATAATTTTTATTTTCTTTTGAAATAAATTAGATGAAAATTCCATTTTTAATTATATTTATATATAAATATATTATAAAAAATATATAATAAAAAATATATAAATAATGATTACAGATAAAAATATTATAGAAAATATAATATATAAATTAATAATTAATAATATAATAAATAATAAATCAAATTATTCTATAAAATCTATTTTAAGAGGAATTAATTTAATTAATAAACATTTTAATAAAAATAATAATAATTTAATTTGGTTTATTAATGAATTAAATAAAATTCAAAATGTTAAAATAGAAAATGAAAAAGATTATATTTTAGGGATAATATTAAGTTCATTAGATGGAATTTATAATGTTGATGAAATAATAATAAATAAATATTATTATAAAATTGAACATTATATAAATGATAGTGAAATAGAATATAATAATAAATATGTTTATTTATTAAAAACAATATCAATATTAAAAAGATTATTAATAAATTTTAATTATGAAAATATTATAGAATATGGATATTATAATAAAAAAATTAATAAAGATTTTTATGATAAATTTAATAATAAAAAATAAATATGAAAATGTTTATCATATAATATTATAAATAATATGATACATAATATAACAACACAAAAATTATTTGATAATATTTATAAATATTTACATAATAAAGAATATTAAAAAGATAAAGATTATTTATATTATTCAGATTATCATATAATAGAAAATAAACAAAAATATATGAAATAAAAAATAATATAAAATTATTATATTTAAATATAATAAATGATACTAATAATAATATTATTTTGTATAATAATAATAAGTTTAACAATATTTTATACAAAAATAGATAAAATAAATAATAAATTAAATGAAGAATTAAATGAAGATTTATTTAATATTATTAAAAAACATAATTATAAAATGATAAAAGAATATTCAAAATTATATAATATTAATTATATTATTAACAATTAATTAATAATTAAATTATTATAATATATTTAAATATATTATAAAATTTAATTATTTATAATTTAATTATATATTGCACTTTTATTTATTAAATCATTAACTTCATCACCATAAATATTTTTATATTCATCCCCAATAATATTACGTGTTGAAAATTTAATTAATGATTTATTATAATTATTTTCATTAATTTTATCAAATAATAAATAACATTTAATATTATTAGTAAAAAAACTAGTTGACAATGCAACATCATTATGATAAATAAAAAAATTATTAAATGATGTTGATGATGATTTATCCATATTATTCTTAATATTATAATCTGAAAAATTACTATTACTATTTATACGTGTAGGTATATGACCAATTATATAATATTTATTATTGCATGCATTATAATTAAGTTTTTCATCATCATTATAATAACTATTCGAATTACAAACAGGAGCAACTTGTTCTCTACTAAATTCATTTTCTCTATCAAATACTAATTTTTTTATAATATCAAGTATATTATTTTCTTTATTATTATTAATAAAATTTTCATAATATGTAGAACATGTATTAGTTTTATGTATAATATATTTACAAATTAAATTTAATATATCTAATTCAGAAACATTAAGTGCATTCATAATTTTATATGTATTAACTTTATCAACTCTATCAAAAGGATCAATTTTGTTATTATCATCAAAATCATCATCATCATCAAGATCAAAACCAAATGAACTATCAAGCATATCAGATTTTTTACTTGTATCAACTTCTTTGTAAGGAATATCAAATAATATATGCATTATTTCAGAAATATGCCATTTAAAAATTATAGTATGAGATAATAATACATTATTATTAATTATAACTAATAAGTTAAATAAATCTATATTATTCATTATAAAATTATGTCTTAAATCAAATTTATCTGAATATAATGTATAATTTTCATCTTCTGTATCTTTATAATTATTATTTTTATCATTTAATATTACATTTAAATCATGATTTCCAATTATTATTTTTAAATGAATATTACGTATTTTTAGTAAATTATCAAATAATTTTTTAAATATAAATAATAATGATAAACAACTTATATCATTATTTGGCATTCTTTCATAATGTGCATCACAAATATCACCTAAAAATATAAAAGCTGAATTATTTTCAATATTATTAAAATTATTTTTTAAAATATTAACTTTAATAACTTTATTAATATCTCTTATTCTATTATTAAAATTATCTAAATAATATCTATTTCTTAATTCTAAAATAAAATTATTATTTTCTGTTATAGTTTCTAAATTTATTTCATTATTTTTTTCATTACGTATATTATTACTTTTAATATCATAATAATTATAATTTGTAGGTAAATTATCACTATTAATAATTTCATATTTAATTAAATTAAAATGTTCAAATAATTTTAATAATACAAGTATATCAGCATGTATATCTCCTATAGAATATATTTTTTGTATATCTTGTATTCTATAATTATTTAATTGTTCATCTTCATTTAAACAATTAAATAAATCTTTAAATTTATTTATAACTTCACTATTAATTAACTTATTTAATTCTGAATTACTCATTTTTATATAAAAAATATTATATATAAATATCATATAAAAATTGATTTAAAATTATATATTTATAAATATATAAGTTATTAAATATAAAATAATGTCATTTAATGGAAATATTATATTATATACTGGCCCAATGTTCAGTGGGAAATCAACAAGATTAATGGCTGAATATGATAGATTTTCAAGAGTTAATAAAAAATGTTTATTAGTAAGATATATATTAGATGATCGATATAAAAATAGTATTACACATAATAATAATTTTGGTATAAAAGAAGGAAAAGAAGGTAAAGAATTATTATCAGGAATAAAATATAATGAAATAAAATGTAAAAGTTTATATGAAATAGATAATATAATAAAAGATTATGAAATAATATTTATTGATGAAATCCAATTTTTTGAAGATTGTGATATATATTGTGAAAAATGGGCTAATGAAGGTAAATTATTAAGATTATCAGGATTAATAACAACATCAGATAGAAAATTATTTACTAATATTGAAAATTTAATTCCATTAATTGAAAGAATAGAATATTGTTCTGCAGTTTGTACAGATAATAATAAAGAAAATGTTTATTTTACTGATAGAATTAATAATGAAAATAATGATGAAATTGTTATTGGTACAAATGATATTTATAAACCAGTTGATAGAGAAATTTGGTTTAAAAATAAAAATAATTATTTAACAATGTATATTAGATTAATGAAAAGATTTAATATTATTTATAATAAACATAATAATACAACATATACTTTAGATGAAGATAAATTAAAAGATTATTTAGATGAAAATTATCCTAGAACAATTATTTTTAAAGATTGTTTAATCTTATGTTCTAAAAATTTATCTAATTTAATTGAATAATTATTATTTTATTAAAATAAAATAATATGTTTAATATAAAATATTATTTTTTATTTAATAAATATAAATTCAAAAATATAAAAAATATAAAATGGATATTTTAATTATTTTAGTAATTATTTTATTCTTCTTAATTATGGTTATGTTATATATGTTTGTTAAGAAATTTTCTGAACAAAATGAAATTATATTTAAGGAGATTAATAAATTAAAACAACAAATTAAAGATGATTTACCTAAATATAATAATGATTTAATAAAAAATCAATTAGAAAAAACATTTAAATATAATGAAAATAATATTTGTAAAAAACAACAAGATATTCAAGTTAATAAAAATAATATTGAAGATATAAATAATAAAGATTTTAATAATAATATTATTAATAATCAAACTATTATTAATGATGTTGATAAGGATATTAAATTAAATAGTGAAGATATAAATGAATATCCTAATCCACAAGATTTATTAAGTGATAATAATAATGAAATTAAAAATGAAAATAAAATACCTCTTGAAGAAATTGAACAACAATATTTAAATAAAATTAAAAATGATTATAATAAAAAACATAAAGAAGATGAAGAATTAGAAGAATTACATAATGAAATTGAAGAAAGTATAAATAATATGAATAATGAAGAAGAAATTGATGATGATATTGATAAAGATAATATAATAGAAGAAAATAATAATAAATTTATTAATGATATTATTTCTTTACAAAATATTATTGAAAGTAATATTAGTAATGTTATTAATCAAGAATATAATAATAAAGAACCAGGAGCTAAAGCTCCTGCTAAATCTTCACTTTGTGAAGATGAACCAGGAGGTGAAACCTCCTGCTTGAAGGGAATAAATTCCCTTGAACATATTATTGAAGAAGTAAATGATGAAGAAGATATTAAAAATAAAGATAATAAAAAAGAAGAAGAAAATGAAATAAATAATAATGATAATAATATTATTAAAGAAATTGAAGAAATTAAAGAAGAAAATGAAACATTATATAATAATGAAATATTAGATGATTTAATAAATGGACCTTATAAATATCAAGAATTAGTTAAAAAATGTAAAGAATATAATATAATTGTTGCAAAAATGAAAAAGAAAGAAATAATTGATTTATTACAATCATTAAAAAAATAAAATATAAAATGAAAAAATAAAATAATTTTATTTTTATAAATAAAATTTTGTTAATTATGAATATATAATAATATAAAATTTTAGAATGGATAGTTTTAAAGTTATTGATAATTACTTACAAAAACAATTATTAAGACTTTTAAAAGTATGTAATAATAATCAATATTTAAAAAGAAGTATTTATTTAGGTTATGGAGCAATTCGTGCTCATGTTATGGTAATTATTCATAAAATTAAAGAATATTATAAAATTCATAGTAAAAACTTTGAATTATATGACCCTGATAGTATGTTTTTATCTTATGATAAACCAAGTCAATATGATTTTATTATTCCTAATATGTCATCTGAAATTACTGATATGTTAAAAGAAGAAATTATTATTTACTTTAAAGGTTTAAGAAAATATACTAAACCTTATATTACTGCAATTGAAGATATTGAATTATTTAATTATCATTTTATTAATTGTATTTATCAAGCTATTTATATTGCATTATTAGAATATGGTAGTGATAGTGTTAAATATTCTAAAATTAATAATATTGTTTTTTCATTAACTAGCAAACAATTCTTTAAACAATATACTATTACATTAGATGATGATTTAGATGAATTAATTAGTTTTGAAAGAATGCCAAAATTATATAAACATAAATATAGTTTTGATTGGAATAATAATGAATATGAAAATGTTTCTTCTTCTGATATGTTATTCCAATATATTAAAGATGAATTAATTGATAGAGAAAAAAAGAAAAAAGAATTTTTAGAAGAAATTGATGATTTGGATAAATCCAAATCAAGAGATATTGATAAAATCAATATCGATTATGATAATACTGATACTATTACTTTAGATGATTTAAAGAAAGAAATTAAGAAAACTGTAAGAAATGAATTAAATAAAAAACCTAAATCTAAACCTAAAGATAAAAAGAAAAAAGATAAAAAGAAAAAATAATAATATTATAATAAAATAATATTTTTTATTTAAATAAAAAATAATAAAAAATTAATATATAACAAAATGAAGAATGAAACAATAATATCAAGTATAATATTAATTATTATATGTATTATAATTATTAAATATATTTATAAACCAGGTAAATATATTAAATCACAAATTGATAATAAAGAATATTTTGTTGAAGATAATGAAGATAAACAATTAAGTGCAGATACATTAGCACAAATAAGAAAAAATATTAATTTATTAGTTCAACAAATTAAAAATAACCCAAAACAAGAATATAAGGAATATATTGATGAATTAGATAAAAAAATAAAAAATATTGATATATCAGAAAATACAACTAATATTTATACAAGTTATTCAATTAATAAACAAGAATTGGTATTTTGTTTAAAATCTAAAGTTAATCATAAAATTCATAATATGAATTTATTAATGTATGTTGTTATACATGAAGTAGCTCATTTAATGTGTCCTGAATATGGTCATGGTCAATTATTTAAAGAAATTTTTAGTTATTTATTAGATAATGCACAAATTGTAGGAATTTATACACCAATTGATTTTCAAAATGAACCTAAAGAATATTGTGGTATGAATATTAATTATGGTTAAAAATATATTTTTTATTTTATTTAAATAAAATAAAAATATTATTTACTTTTCTTTTTCATATAATTTTTTAAGTTCATCAAGATGACTACCAACCCATTTTTCAACATCTTTTAATTGTTCAATTGCAGTATCTTTAGAAGTAATTTTTTTATCTTTTCTTAATTTAGCTAAAACTTTAAATAATCTTCCTCTTTCTGGAACAGTTTTAATTCCTAATTTTTTAACTAAATCATATTTCTTAAGAATATCAGATTGAACACTAATATATGATTCTTTCTTTGACATGTTTATATATCAATTAATATTATATAATATAATTATAAAAAAATGAAAAAATAAAATATATTTTTATTTTATATAATATTTAAAAATTAATAATTAAATATTAATTTATAAAATTATGGGTGTTTTATATTTTACATCCTGGTTAAGAAGACAACAAGATAAAGCAAAAATATCTTTTATTGATGAAAAAAATAGATTTAATGATAATCTATTTATTGATGGTAATGGAGCAATTTATGGTGCATATAATTCAGCATATGAAGAAATAGGTGATAGAAATATAGATAATTTAGAAAGTTTAATTATAAAAAAAACATTAGAACATTATACTAATGTAATTAATATGGTTAAACCTAAAAAAGATGTTTATATTGCTATAGATGGTATTGCACCATTTGCTAAAATAACGCAACAAAGAATAAGACGATATACTAGTTATATGATGGATAAATTAGAATCTAATACTAGACAATGGCAAGCAAATTCAAATATTTCACCATCAACTAATTTTATGAAGAAATTAGATATAGAATTAAAAAAATATTGTAAAGAACATCATTATATTTATTCATCTTATGAACATAAAGGTGAAGGTGAACATAAAATAATTCAAGCAATTAAATCAAATTATTTAAATGAAAATAATATTATTTATAGTTCAGATACTGATATAATATTTTTATCATTAATTACTTTAATAACAAAATATAAATTTAATCCATCTTCTCCAAAGAACATTTACTTATTTAGATTAGAAGAAGGAAAACCAATATATTTTAATGTTTATAAAATAAAATTATTATTGATTAAATATATTAAATATATTTTGAATAATAATAAAATTGTTCATAATCTATCTGATAATGAATTAATATTAGATTTTATTGTATTATGTTTTATTATTGGTAATGATTTCTTACAAAATATACCATTTATTACAGCTAATAGAATGAATTATATTATAACAAGTTATGGTAAATCATTAAAAAAATTTAATGATATGAAAACAATATTATATAAAGAAAATAATAATTATAAAATTAATTATTATAATTTATCAATGTTTATTAAAAAATTAAGTAAACAAGAATTAGAATTATTTAAAGTATCATATTTTGAAAATGCATTAATGAACCATAATCATAATTATTCATCAAAAAATAAAGAATTTAAAAGATTAGAAGAATTAAGAGAACAACAAAAAGATTATATTGATTTTAATAATTTTGATTTATCAAATTATATTGATGAAAAAAATAATTATATTGAAGATAAAAAAATAAATGTTATTGATATATTAATTAATTATAAATTTAATTATTATAATCATTATTTACATTCAAATAATACAATATTAATAAATAATCTATTAGAAAATTATTTAAATGGATTTGATTGGACAATAAATTATTATTTTAATACAAAATCATTAAATATATTAGAAGCAGAATGTTTAAATTGGAATTGGTATTATAAATTTAATTGTATGCCATTTATAAGTGATATATCAAATTATTTGGAAAATAATTTTATGAATGATTTTCATATTAAAGATATTAAAAATAATAAACCTTTAACATTTGAAGAACAATTAATATATATTATACCATATAATAATTTAAAACAAGTAAATAATGAATTATCAAAGAAATTAGAAGAATTTAATTATATTTCACCAGAAATAATTAATATAGATACAATACATAAAACCAATTTATGGAGTTGTCATTGTATAATTTCATTATATGATAGTGAAGATATAAGAAAAATTATTTGAATATATAAATTATAAATAATAATTTTATTTAAAATAAAATATAATTAAAAAATATAATTATACAAATATAATTATGCAAAAAGATAATTCTCAAAAATTTACTGCAAAATATACTAAATCATATAAAATATTATATGATATTTTTACTAAAATATTTGGTGTTCCTTTATTATCATTAGATTATATATCATTTAAAAATTTTTTACAATTAAATAATAAAAATCAAAATATTAGAGATGAATTACATAAATATGATGTTCAAAAAATATTACCTATTATGATGAAAATTAATGCTAAATTAAAATATATTAGTAGTGGATCAACAGGTCATTTTTTTAAAGGTATAATATTAAAATCTGATACATCATCATTTAATGATGATAATAATATTATTGCTAAATTTGCATTAAAAATGACACCATATGCAAAAAATCCACATTATAAATCAATATATGAAATATCAAGACCAGAAAATACAGAATTAAAAATGTTAAAAGTATTAAGTTATTTTGTTTTATCAGGTCAAACTAATCATTTAATATTACCAGTTCATTCTTGTTATTGTTCAATTTATGAATTTATAAAAATTATGCAATATAATAAAATTATTGATGGACAAAAAAAATATCAAAAATTTATTGAAAGATATAATAATCATGAATATGAAGATACTGTTAGTGTTATGATTTCTGAATTAGCTAATCAAGGGGATTTTCTTAATTTTATTAGAGAACATTATACAACTTTTAAACCTATTTATTGGAAAATATTCTTTTTTCAATTATTATCTGTTTTAGCTGTTATTCAATATCAATTTCCTGCATTTAGACATAATGATTTAAAAGCTAATAATTTACTAATACATGATAATGGTAATGAATATCAATATTCTTATAATATTAATGGTAAAAAATATATTACACCTCCTTTTAAATATATTTTAAAATTATGGGATTTTGATTTTGCTTGTATACCTAATATTGTTGATAATATTAAAATTCAAGAAAAATTTTTTAATAAAATGAATATTACAATGAGACAAAATCGATATTATGATATTCATTTCTTTTTTTGTACATTAATTGATTGTGGTTTTTTTCCTCCTATTATGAATTCTAATATTGTTGGTCAAGAAACTGTTGATTTTATTAGAAGGGTTATTCCTAATCAATATAGAGTTAAACCAAATAATAAAAATGTTAATAATAAAGGTAGATTATTAGTTAATGATGAATATTTAACACCTTTACAAATTATTGAAAATGATCCATATTTTGATGAATTTAGAATTAATTAATTATTTTTTAAAAAATTGATTTTTGTATTATTAATAATTAAATATAATTTATTTTTTATATATTTATACTTATGGAAGTTGATTTTGATAGTATTATTAATCATTGTGATTTTCAAATTAATCTTTTAAATAATAAAAGATTAACTGAAATTAAAGAAGAAGCTAGAGAATATAGCAGAAAAATTGAATGCAATGAATATAAAACACAAGAAGAGTTAATTGATGTTAAAAATAAAGTTATTAAATTAAAACAAGAATATAATGATATTATGAGTGAACCAGGAGGTAAAACCTCCTGCTTGAAGGGGATAAATCCCCTTGAACCCTCGACAAAGTCGAGGCTTGAAGGAGTGCCTGCACTCCTTGAACAAAATAAAAATGATGAAAAAATTAAAATTGTTAGAATTCCATATACTGATGAATATAAAAAAGAAAAAAAATGTTTTACTAATGTAAATAATAATAATAAAAGAAAAAAATTTTTTGAAAAAAGAAATCAAAAAATGGATAATAATGAAAATGATATTAAAATCTTATCATTTAATGATTTTATGAAAAAATTAATGTATGATGATTTTAGTAATGATAAAAATTAAAATAAATTAAATTTTTTTATTATATATTTTTATATATAATAAATAATTAATATCATGAGTTATATTAATGAAAAAGATGTTAAATTACATGATAATAATGAAAAAGTAATTAATATTATTAATACTAATTATTGTGAAATAATTAATTGTAATATTGATTATTTATTTTGTTATAATGTTAAAAATATTGATTTATTTAATGCATCAATTAATGTATTATTAGTAAATGATGATTGTAATATTTCATTTCATAATTTTAATGGAAATATTAAAAAATATAATATAAAAAATAATAATATTAAAAAAGAAAATACTTTTTCTTTTATTTTTTAATTTTATAATATATTTATATAATTAATTATATAAATGGATTCAATAAATGAATTAATACCTTCAAAAATTATTTATGGAGGAAAACATAAAAAAAATAAACATTTTACAAACAATAATATTATAAATAATAATACTTTTTTTGATAAAAATAATAATATGAATAGTATAAATAATGATAGTGAAGAATTAAAAAAAGTAATTGATTCTAAACCAATTGATATAATTGATTTGGATAAAAAAGATGAAAATAAAAATAATAATTTTAATAAAGATAATTATTTTAATAAAGATAAACAATTTAATAATAATAATTTTAATAAAGACAATAATTTTAATAAAGATAAACAATTTAATAATAATTTTAATAAAGACAATAATTTTAATAAAGATAAACAATTTAATAATAATTTTAATAAAGACAATAATTTTAATAAAGATAAACAATTTAATAATAATTTTAATAAAGATAAACAATTTAATAAAGATAAACAATTTAATAATAATTTTAATAAAGATAAACAATTTAATAATAATAATTTTAATAAGGATAAACAAAATAATAATAATCAATTTAATAAAAATAAACAATTTAATAATAAACCAAATAATTTTAATAAAGATAAAAAAGAAGAACATTTAATTAAATTAGATGGGCCAACATCATTATTACCTACCCAAAATGAAATTAATAAACCCAATATTGAATTAAAAAAAAATGATTATTCTCAATTTGGACCTAAAATGAATGAATTATATACATCAACATTATCACCAATACAAAGTGCCTTATATCAAGTTCCAGTTGTATCACAAAATGCTATTATTTATAGTGATCATCCATATGATAATATGGTTAGACAACATATGATATATGAAGATATATTACCAAAAGAATTATTACCTCATAATATATTAACAATATCAGATAGATTACAAACATGTAAATATATTAATGATAATATATTAGATAGTTATGCAAGATATTCACACGATAGAATGTATATGGGTGAAGTAATGTCAGATATGATAAATGAATTAAATAATAAGATTAATGAACATAAAGTTAATGATTTATATGCTAAATTAAAAACAATTAGATTTAATCCATATATGGCCGAATTATCAAATAAAAATACACCATTTAATAATATGCCACAAAACTTTTTATTATATCAATCATGTTATCCAATTAAAAAAGTTAATGGAACTATTGATTGTGCTAATGAAAATCATAAATTAAATGTTAGATTATATAAATATCCAGCATTAGATTATTATGCAACATATATAGAAAAAAAAGTAGAACAATTTAAAAATTCTCATTTAGGTAAAGAATTAGAATATTATAACTTTATATTAGATAAAATTATTAAACCTAAAGTATGTCCTAATTTTATTATTACATGTGGAACAGTAGAAGATTTAAAAGATTCAGATATTAAATTTAATCAAATGAATAATCTTATTAAAGGTAAAGCAAGTGAAATAGAAATTAAAGATAAAAATTTAACTTCAATGCCTGATATTTATTATAAAAAAATTATGGATTTATATGATAAAATATATAATTTCTTTAAATATATTATTAATGAATTAAATAATAATAATTATAATAATTATGCAGATAAATTAGATAAAATGTTAAAATCATCTAATGAAGTTATTGTAAATATTAAACAATATTATCAAACTGCAGGTTCAAAAGAAAATTATTCAATTCCAGAAAAAACAAGACAAATGAAAGCTGATTGTATTTATTTATTAAGAAAATTAATTATGCCATTATATAATTATATTAGACAACCATTTAATCAATGGTTAAATGAATATTATAATAATGATAAGGAAAAAGAATTAGATAATATTGAAAGTAAAATTTTAAAAGGATTAAATAAAAATAATAATCAAAATTTAACAATTGATGAAATTAAAATTATATATGGTAATCAAGTTATTATTATGTTAACTGAAGCACCTTACTGTTCTTTATTACAATGGATGACAAGAGAATATAAATTAATTAATGGTATAAAACGAATGACTTATACAGGTTCACATAATAATAAAGAAATTAAAAATGTTTTATTCCAATTATTATATACATTTCATGTTATGGAAAAGAAGGGTATTTATATTCCTAAATTTAATTTAGAAAATAATGTTTTTATTAAAGGTATTAAAGCTGATTATGTTAAGACATCATCTTTAATTTATTCTATTGATAATATTACTTTTTATATTCCAAATATGGGATTTTTAGTTGTTATTGATAGTAAATATAATAATAATAAAGATTTTATTGGTGATGATATAACAGGAAAAGAAGATAAATTTAATGATATACAATGTGATTATAATAATAATTCAGATTTTGATAATAATGATAAATTAGAATTTAAAAAACAAATGAGAAATAATATGAAACAAATTATTTTAGATTTAACTAAAAATTATAATAGTGAAATCATTTCTATGCAATCTGATTTATTAGATAAAATTAAAAATGATATTGAAAATAAAACATATGAAACAGATGATCCTAATAATTTTATGTTTAGAGATATTATTATGAATCATTTTAAAGATTATTTAAATAATAGATTAGGAACAGCATTATCAACAGATGAATTTAAAAACTTACCAGCTGGTGATTTACAACCATTGTTAGAATATAAATCAGGAGAAATTGTTTTATATCAAGAAGGTAATCAATACAAATTTGCACAAGTTATTTCTGATTATGATAAATCTAAACCAACAATAAAAGTAATGAAAGATAATAATGTTGTTGAAGAAAATATTGGTAATTTCTTTAAATATCCTAATAGTGATATTAAACAAATTAATGAAACATTTGATAGAACTGTTAATAATGAAACAGAAGTTTATAAAATTTAAATAAATTAATAAATATAATTTTTTATTTAAATAAAAAATTAATAATCATCAATTAAATTTTTATTTACATCAATATTTTCATCTAATGATATTTTTTTCCATAAATAACCTTTTTTAATAATAATATTTTTATCTAATAATTCTTGTTTTTGTTCTTTTATATTATATTGATTAATTGAAAAAATTTTTAATCCAAAATCTTTTGCTATATCTCTTAATTCATTATAAACTTTTAATATTTTACCTTCTAAATCTGCTTTAATATATTTACATTTTGTTTTATTTTTATATAAATTATTAATATCAATTTTATTATCTTTTGGTTCTAATGTTGTATAATAAAATCCATTTTTAGCTTTAACTATTTTAGTTCTGAATAAATCTAATGATTTTTGGCCTGAATCTTTTGTTGCATCTGCTTTAGATAAAAATGTTTTAATTACATTACCATCATCATTAACTTTATAAACATTAATACCAGTTGCATAAGTTGTATTTTCTTTATAAGTTGTCCATCTTAAATTAGTATAATTATTATTTAATTTATTTTTATCAATATGATCAATTGTTGATTTTGAATAATAATTTTTTTCACCATTAGGTAAAAAATATTTACCAACTAAACGATGAACTCTTAATCTTTTACCATATTTAATTTTATATTGTTTATCAGTTAATTTTACTGTTTCATATCCATCTTTATCTATTTGTATTGATAATATTTTTTTATTTTTTAAACTATATATTTTACCTTTATTATTTATATAATAATTACTATAATCCAATTCATCAATATAACCCATATTAATAAATTTTTCACTTTTAATAATAATTTCAGTTATATTATCTTTTTTATTTTCTTTGTTTTCTTTATCTTTGTTATTTTCTTTATCTTCATTATTTTCTTCATCTTTGTTATTTTCTTTATCTTTTTCATTTTCTTCATCTTCTTTATCTTTTTCATCATCTTTAATTTTATCTTTAATATTTTCTTTTTTAATAATTTCTTTATTTTTTTCTTTATTATATTTTTTATTCATAATATCAACTCTTGATATATATTCTAAATTATCAATATGATTATTATAAATATTATCATCTTTATGATGTATTGAATAATCAATATTTGATAAATCATAATTTTTATCATTTGCAAAATAATAATATACTAACATATGAACTCTACAACGTCTAGATTTAGATTTTGTATTTGTTTTTTTAATATATTCATTATCATAATCTAAATCAACATGTAAATAACCATTTCTAATATTTTGTTTTTTAAGTATTCCAGTATTATTATTAAATACTTTACCAAATGATGTTATTACATATAAATTATTTTTTATATTTGGAAAATTATTAATTATTTTCCAATCTTCATTTTCTTCTAATGTTATGTTTGGATTTAAAGACATTTTATTATTTATTTATATTTAATTATTTTATATTTTTTATTTCAATTTTTATATTATATGCAAATATAATGCCACCCATAGCATAAGCATATTATAAACTAGCATATAATGATTAATTAATCTATTATTTTTTTAAAAAAATAATATTTTTTTTGTTTATTTTTTGTTTTATTTTTTGTTTTATTTTTATTTTTATATTTATTATAGTTCGCCCTTTGCGCACTCTAATTAGAATAAGCAATTCCACCCATTCCGCTCATAACTCTAAAGACATTGTAATTCTTAGCATAAACATACAATTGAGATTCAGCAGAGAAATAACCGAGAGAAGGTTCGATAATTGATTGAGTGCAATCTTTGAATTTCAAGTTCAAGAAAGTAGTATCAATTCTTGACAAGTTAGCAGTTCCGCTTGGTTGGTGTTCTTCAGGCTTAATAGCGAATGAATAGACACAAACACCATCAGAAGGAGTATTAGTATGGTGTTGATAAGGTTCCAAGCAGTTAAAGAATTTACCTTCTCTTTCTTCAAATCTATCTTGTCCATTCAATTGAATAATAGCCTTATGGACTGGATTACCAGTTCCATCGATCAACAAACCATAATTGAATGGAATATTAACCCAGATATCATCAAATTTAGCACGTCTCTTATCCATCATCTTAGTCAAAGGAATAGAGATATCTCTAACGGTCAATCTATGAGCCAAAACAATAACCTTAGTGATAGTCAAAGTATTATCTTCAGCAGCAGTTAAAGTCAAAGCAACAGAATCAATCTTATCAGCTAAGTTATAGTGCAAGATTGACAAAGGTTTCTTTTGGACATACAAATTATTAATTTGAGTTTCAGTAACTGAATCAGAATTTGAAGTAATAACTTCAATAGTATATTCAACCTTATGAACTGGGCTAGTTTCAATTTCACCATTAACAGATTCAATCTTTTCAACATCAGGATCGGTTTCATCAGCTGTTGAAATGAAGAACATACCATAAGCAATGCTATTAGCAGCATCATCCAAAGCATCAGTCCAATCTTCTTTATCAGTATAAGCCAAGAATGGTTTATTGATAGTATTACCGTTTCTAACAGCCCAAACCAATTCCTTAGTAGGATGGTTGAAGTTCAATTGAACAGCTTGTTGAATTTCAGTATCAGCAGTAGCAGTAGGAGCATTTTGGAGAGGAGTAGCAGAAGTAAATTGCAATTGTTCAATCAAATATTCATGACCAACTTGAGCGAATTTTCTTCTTTCTTCAGTATCCAAGAAGACATAATTAACCAACAATTTCATATCAGCATCCAATTCAGCAAAAGCTTTAGAATTCATGAAATCACCATTGAAAACAATCAATCTATCCTTAGGAACAGTCTTAATTTCCAAATGAATTTGGTGATATTGTAAGGCAATCAAAGGAAGAGCCAAACCAGGATTTCTGCAGAACCAGAATTGAAGAGGTATGTACATATCGAAAGCCTTCTTGATCAAACCAGTAACAGGTTGAGCAGTTGAGAAGCTAGTCAATTCAGGAACATCACCGATCATTTGTCTGTATCCCTTTTCTTGAGATTTAGTATGAGTCAATTCATACCACAAATCCAACCACATACCATAATGTTTATCGATTTGAGAACCACCAACATTCAATTGAGCATAATCAATCAAAGCATGACCCAATCTCTTAACCCAGGCAAATTTACCAGTAAAGTGATTATCTTTAACAGCTCTCAAAGTAACCATCAAATAAGTATTAGTAACCAAATCTCCAATTCTTGGGAATTCAAAGAAAATATTTTTATCAAAACCAACAGCACCTTGGGCAGTAACCTTGCACATTTGCATGGCGAAGTTAGTGTGTCTTCTGTAAGCTGATTTGAAGAAGGAAATTTGAGGTGAGCCAGTAAGGTACACATCTTGTGCACCGTATGCAACCAATTGCATTAATCCACCAGACATTTTTTAAGTGTTTTTTTACAAATTAAACAAGTTTTTATATATTATTTAGATAAAATAATTTTTATATCCAAAAATATTTTTTTTATAAAAAATATAAAAAAAAACAATATAAAGATTTAAAACAAGAAATTAATGGAGAATAAATATATTTTATTTAAATAAAATATTTATTAAATATTATTTATATTAACTTTATTATTATTAATATATTCTAATTATTTTAATATTAAATAATAAATGTTAATATATATAATTTATTAAAAATTGATAATTAAATTATATTGAATACAATAAAATAATAATAATCAGATTAATTAATATAAGAAAACGTACAGCAAATCTTACTTATTAATAATAATAAATAACATTTCCGTTTTCTGGCTGTTAATTAATCTCACCCAAAATATAAATAACAAACCTAGGAGAATTATTTTATTTAAATAAAATAATAATAATATTAATTTAATAAATTAATAATATTATCAATAATTTCATTATTAGATTTTTTATTTTTTAATTCATCAATTTCTTTTTTTAATTTATTATTTTCTTTAATTAATTCTTTATTTTCTGTAATTAATTCATTATTTATTTCAATTAATTTTTTATTAATTATTTTACTATTTTTTTTAATTAATTCTTTATTTTCTTTAATTAATTCATTATTTTTTTCAATTAATTCCTTATTTTCTTTTTTAAATGAAATAATTTTATTTTTTATTACATTCATTTTATCATTACTCTTTTTATAAACTTTTATTTTTCTTAATAATAATTTTAATTCTAAAATATAATCATTATAATTATCATCATAATTATAATCACATACAAAATCAATATAAAAATCAAATATATAATCTTGATTTAATAATAATGTACAAATATTATTATATTTCATTTCAATATAATCAATTAAATTATCATCTTCATTAACAATTGATAAAAAATCAAATTTATCCAAATATCTTTTATTAATTTATATTTTTTATTATCATCAATAATATTATAATCATCAAAATATTCATTTATATTATTTATATTTAATAATATTTTATTATTAATAGTTTTAATAATAAATTGATTATCATATTTATATTTTATATTCATTTTATTTAATTCTAATTTAATTCCGCTTTCTAATTCATCATTATAAAATAAATCGCTTTCATTAATATTTAAACTATTTATTCCTTTAATATTTTTTAATATGAATGATATATTTTGTTTGTTATTCATTAAATCATATGCATAATTTCTGTATTTATCTCCTAATAATTTAATATCTTTAATTTCAATACATTTTTTATTTAAATAATCATTAAAATCTAATTCAAAAATATAATCACTCATTTTATTTTAAAATAAAATAATATAAATAAATATTATTAATTCATAATTCAATTTTAAAAAAAAATAATTATCATTGAATAATTCGTGAATACTTTCTCCAATATCTAATTCATCATTAAGAAAGATATCATAAATATTTTCATAGAAGTATTCATTGAATAAATCAATGTAATCTTCAATGTCGTTCGAACCTCCAATATTACTCATATCTGCAGAAAAGATAAGATTATTATGGCATCATAAAATTCCACTGAATACAAAATATCTTTTTCTTTCCATAAGGATATTTTTTGATAAATTTCATTGTAAAAGTTTTATCTTGATAAATGGGACCAACTAAATTAATGATATCATATTTAATTGCGTTATTGCTTTGAATTGAAGCAAGTGCTAACCAGGACATAATATTTAATAAAAAATATTATTAATAAAAATAATATTTCATTTTTTTAATATAATAAAAAATATGAATAAAAATATAAAAATTATTATTTATTTAAAATATAAATAAAATATAATTAACTATATTTAAAATGGCTGATGATAAAATTGCTTCATTAATTATTAAAAAAGTTCAAGAAGTTATGAAACTTAATGAACAAATTAATGAAATTAACAAAAAATTAAAACCATTAAGAGAAGATAAAACCTTATTAATGGATGAATTAACAAATATATTTGTAGATAATCATTTAGAAACATATGAAGATGAAACAAATAATTATGTTTTAAAATTAGTTTATAAGGAGAAGAAAAATCCAATTAATGAAGAATTAATTAAGAACAGTTTAAACGAAGAAATGATAGAAAAAGATTTTGAAACATTTAAGAAAGAATTATTAAGTTCAATTAATGATAATAGAAATACAGATGAAGAAATTCCAAGTATTAGAATTACCAAAAGAAAGATTAAAGTAAAAACTAAAAAGAATAAGAAAGAAAATAAAAAAGAAAAAACTAAAAAAAATGAAAAATAAAATATAATAATATTATTATAATTAAGATATATTATATTAAAATATAATATGGAAAGTGAAAATTTTGAAATTGAAGAAGAATATAAAGAAGTTATTGATAATATTATCAAAAAAATCTTTGGAGATAAAATAACTTTAACAGAAGAAGATTATAAACTTTTTGATAAAGTAAGAAATCATAAATCAATGACAGAAAATAATTATGAAATATTAGAAACATTAGGTGATGGTATATTAAAACATATTATTATACAATCAATTATAGAATCATGTAAAGAAGAATTATCAGAAAGTTATATTTCAGAATTAAGAATGTTATTAGAACGAACAGAAATATTTAGTTATTTATTAACTCAATATTTTGGAGAAATAGAAGATTATATAAATTATGTTCAAACAAGTAATCCTTATGAATATGAAAGTATTAAAGAAGATATATTTGAAGCTTTAATTGGTTGTTTATATCAAATAATATATGATTATACTAAAAATAATAATCCAAAAGATAATTTATTATTAATATTATTTGATTACTATAAACAAATATTTATTGATTATATTAAAATATTACAAGATAATAATAATCAATTAATAGTAAATTATGTTAAACAATTAAGTGAATATTGTATGAAAAACCATAAAACACAACCAACATATAAATATAAAAAGATTAATACTTATAATGGTGTTATTTATGAAATGAGTATTATGTATGATGGACATATAGAAAAATGTCAAGAAAGAACAGTAAAAAAAGCTAAACAACAATGTGCGTATTTAATGTTATATCATTTACATATAATTACAAATAAAAAAATAGATCAATATGATAATATAAAAAATATTTATTGGGAAGAATAAAAATGAAATTTCTTTATAATATTAAAAATTGATATTTTTAATATTTTTTTATTTAATATATATTTTATGAATAATTATAAAATTATTACTATTAAATGTTATCTTAGTAGTATTCTTAATAAAAAATCTAAAAATTATAATAAATATAAAAAATTAATATTAAATTCTATTAAAGATATTAATATTATTACTTCTTTATTATATGATTATATTAAACTAAGATGTTTATATAATTTTGAAAATTATAATGAACAAGAAATTAATTTTTATAATCGTAAATATATTAATAGATTAAATTGTCATTTATTAAATACTACTAATAAAAATACATTTAATATTAATATTAATGATTTTATTAATAATAATAAATTTTATAATAATATTCCTAATAGAAATCGAACTACTGAAATTTTAAAAGAAGTTTTAGATAATATTATTACTCATATTAAAGTTAATATTCAAGAACATTATATTAATCATTTACTTAAATTTATTAAATTATTTATTAATAATTATGATAATAATAAAAATAATAAATTAAAATTTTATTCTTTTATTTTAAATATGGAATATAATAAAAATAAAATTAATTTTAATGATTTATCTAATAAATTACAACAATTTTATAATAAATATGAAAATATTTTTAATGTAAAATTTGATAAATATAAGGAAGAAAAATCACTTTATTATAATATTAAAATATCACCTGAAAGTTATTTTAAAAGTATGTATTTAATTAATAAAGAATTTGAAGATTATAATAATAAAATAAAAGAATTAATAAATAAAACTGAAAATAAAGAAGAAAAATATAAATTAAATTCTTCTATTATAAAATTATTTAATATATTACCATCTAAAAATAATTATTTTAATAATTATATTCCTTTTTCACCTTATACATTAGCAAAATTAATAAATTATAATATATTAAATAAAGAAACTAAAAAACAAGATGATAATTTAGTTAATAATATGTTTAATAAATTATTTAATTTTAATAAATTAAACATTAGAAAAAATTTAATATTTACTGGACATTTTGAAACTGATGGTATTGGTTGTTCTTTACAATTTTATAATACCAAATATAAAATAACTAAGAAAAAAGAAGATAATGATTTAAAATATCTTAATAATCTTAAAAAAAATGAATTAAATAATTTAAAAGATAAAAAAATTATTGGTATTGATCCAGGTAAATATAATATATTATATATGAGTGATGGATATAATAAATTAAGATATACAATTCATCAAAGAAAATATGAAAGTGGAATATTAAAACGAAAACGATTTATTGATAAAATAAAAAATAAAAATAAAGAAATTATTGAAATTGAAACTTATTTATCTTCCTTTAATTCTAAAACAAATTATTATAATAATTTTAAATTATGGTTAGAAAACAAATATAAATATTTTGATAAATTATTTAATTTTTATAATAATAATAAATTTAGAAGATTAAAAATAGAAATATATCAAAAGAAAATACAAAGTGAAAAAAAATTAGTTAATAATATAAAAAATAAATTTGGTAATAATTTGATTTTAGTATTTGGTGATTGGAATGATGAACAAGGTTATAGAACAGGAGAAACTTCAACTTGTAAAGGAATAAAGAAAAAATTAAATAAATATTATGAAAGTTATTTAGTAGATGAATATAATACAAGTAAATTATGTTGTAAATGTGGAAATAAGTTAGAACATTATAAAGATAAATTTAGATTATTAATATGTAAAGATTGTAAAACAAGAACACAATATCATTATAAATATTATGATAAAAATGTTAAATGTTTAAAAGAACAGAATATAACATTTAAATCACAAATATTTACTAGAGATTTAAATTCTTGTTTGAATATTATTAAATTATTAGAACATATAATAAATAATAAAAAAGAAAAAATATTATTAGGATATTATGGACGAGAAACTATATCTATGTTAAAGAACTCATAGATTAACATAATATTAATTATTAAATTAATATTAAGTTGTCTAATATAAAAAAAATGAAATGACTTTATATTTATAAGAAATTCGGTTTTTTTATATTGGAAGAATAAATATTTTTAATTATCTAATTTAAAAAAATATTCTTTATTAACATTATTATTCATTAAATTAATATTATTATTTAAAATAACTAATTCATTATATAATTGAAAAAAAGAAGGTTTTTTTAACATTTTAATATGAGTAATATTAATATTAAAATTTTTATGTAATAATAAAGTTGCAACATATTCATTAAAACCATCACCAATATTAATAATATATTTAAAATCATATTTATTAATTAATTTTTTTAATATTTGATATTTATAAAAATGAGTAAAATTAAATTGATATTTAATAAGATATTTACCAGTTGTAAATATAGAAATATTATTTTTAATTAAATTATTAGATTTAGGTAATTTATTTAAAATTGTATTAATCCAAATTTCCATTGCATCAGACAATATAATAATTTTACCAATTAATAAAGAATTATATAATATAGAATAAATAATATTATCTAACATATTCCATTGTTTATCATTAAATTGTTTATTTAAAGTATAATTATAAGAAGGAAATAATGTATCATCGAAATCATAAATGAATAAAATATTTTTCATAATTTATTTATATATATGAATATTATATAATTTAAATAAATTAAAAATGGATTTTCCATATAGTAAATATTATATGAAATCTCCTGAATATTATTATAATAATTTAGTAAATTATAAACCAATAATATTAGATAATAAAGATAAAATATATTATAAAGATTTTAATAATAATACTTATTATTATGATAAATTAATTTCATATAAAGATAATGATTATAAAGATATAAATATTATAACAGATTATTTTAATGAAGAAGAAAGAATAAAAGTTAAAATAAAAAATTCTACAATTAGTCCATATCAATATTATCAATTAAATAAACCTATTATTAATACTATTTATAATAAAAAAATATATCCAGATAAAAAGGATAGAATATATAATATGAGAGAATATATTTATAAAAATTGTAAAGAAGCCACATTATTTAAAATAACAAGTGGTTATTCAATTATAAAATATATTATTAAAGATTTAAAATTAGATAATAAAAAAATAGATGTATTAGATCCAAGTAGTGGTTGGGGAGATAGATTAATAATATTTTTAGGATTAAAAGTTAATTCATATACTGGATATGATCCAAATATTAATTTACAAAAAGGATATAATGAAATTATAAAAACATTAGGAACGGATAAACAAAAGAAAAATTATAAAGTTAATTGTTTAGGTTTTGAATTTTGTAATGATAAAAATAAATATGATATTGTTTTTACATCACCGCCTTATTTTGATTATGAAGAATATAGTGATGATGAAACACAATCATATATTAAATATAATACATTTAATAAATGGAAGAATGATTTTTTTAAAACTTATATTATGAACTGTTATAATGCTTGTAAAGTTGGTGGTGTTATTTGTATTCATATTTCTGATAATAGAGATATGCATATTGTTCAATATTTACATAAATTAATGAATGGATTAAAATGTAAAAAATATAATTATTTTGGTATAATTGGTGGTAAAAATACTTTACCAATGTGGTGTTGGATTAAATTATAATATATTATTTTTAAAAATAATATGTCTGTTGTTAAGTTCATTATCATCATTTGGGCATTAATTGATTTAATAAATCAATTAATACAAAATATATTATAATATTTTATTTTTTAATTTTTCAATTATAAAATAAATATTAAATATATATAATAAATGAATTATAAATTAATTGAAAAAAAAATAAAAGATAAATGTTCAAAAAATAATAATCCATATATACCAAATAATTATTATAATATTGAGCAAGTATTATCAATTGGTGATATACATGGAGATTTTACATTATTATTAAATATATTATTTAAATGTAATATAATAAAAAAATGTTTAAAAAATAATGAAAGTATTCATATAAAATATTATGAATATGTTAATAAACCATTAATAGATTATTATGTTGAAATAAATAAAAAATATAATAATTTATTAATTATTCAAGTTGGGGATGTAATGGATTTAAGAAAAGATACAAAAAATGATTTTGTAGATAATAGTGAAAATATAATTAATTTTATAAATAAATTAAGTAAAAGGATTAATTCATTAAATAAAAATTATCATTTTATATCATTATTTGGTAATCATGAATTAAAACATATAGAAGGTAAATATAATAAATATTTATATGATAATAAATATAATTTTATTTGTAATTATAAATTAATAGTAAATGTAAATGATAAATATGTATTTGTTCATTCAGGATTAATAAAGGAAAAGATGATAAAATATTTTGACAAATATATTAAATCAAATATGACAATGAAAGAAAAAATAGAAATATTTAATATTATATTTAATTATATTTTATATAAAAATTATATGAATAATAATATTGATTTAACAAAAATATTATCAATTCGAGAATATGAAAGACCAGAAAAATATAATATTACTTATGATAAACAAATTAAAGGAGTTAATATTTATAATTTAAATAAATATAAATGTGATAAACCATTTAATAAAAATCCGAATAAAAAATATTGTCCAAATAAAGAATTTGAAAATTTAATTAATCATTATGAATTATATACATTAAATAATATGATTATAGGACATAATGCAGGATATAAAACAGATATATTAGAATATAATAATAATAATAAAATAAATAGAATATTTATAATAGATACATTAAAATCAAGAGCATATAATAAAAATTCAACATTTTATAATGATGAAATACCATGTGGATTATTATTAGATACATTAAAAAATAATTATTCTTTCATTTATTAAAAAATATTTATTTATTATATTTATATATAATAAAATGGAAAATGAATATATAATAATTGGTGATATACATGGAGATATATCAATTTTATTTAATATAATAAATAATGTATTTCATATTGATATAACAAAAATTAATAATGAAAATTCAAATAAATTATTAATAAATATTATTAATTCTAATAAAATTATTGTTTTATTAGGTGATATATTTGATAATAGACATGAAATATATGATACAAAATATTATGATTATAATAAATATAACAATACTAATTATAATAATAATACTTTTAATAATTATAAAGATGAAGAATTTATAAATTGTTATAATATAATTAAATTATTAAAAGAAAAATTAAAAGATAAATTAATATTAATTCTAGGAAACCATGATATAAGATATTATAAAAATTATGATATAACAAAAATTAATATTATTACAAATAATAATATTGTAAATGAAATAAAAGAATATTTAACATTTATAAATAATAATTTTGTATTATTATATAATATTTATGATAAAATTATATGTCATCATTATTTTGAATTTAATAAAAAACATCAAATTAATATTAATTTAAATGATATTAATAAATTAAAAGATAAAGTATTAAAATTAAGTGATAAAATACAAGAAAAAAATAAAAATGTAAATTATAATTTATTTATTAAAGGACATACAAAAGAAATAGATTATATTGTAGATAAAAAAATAATATATTTAGATAATAGAATGAGTAGATTTAAATATAATTTATCAAAATGTTTAATAAATAATTGTTATAATTTATATTTACATATATTTAAATTAAATGATAATATATTTATAAATAAAATTAATAATAACAAAATAATTTATCAATTAAATATTGATAAAAATGATAATTATAAAATTAATTTTTTTAATAATAATTATTTAAAAAATATTACTGATAATAAAAAAGAATATTTAAATAATAATATAAAACAAATTTTATTAAATGATAATAATAATTTAAATAATGAAATTAATAAATTAAATTTTATGAACAATAATTTTATTAATCAAGATTTATTAAATAATATTTGTATAATGAATGAAAAATTGAATTTTATTTATAATATTAATAATTATAATAAAATAAAAATGGACGATGATAATCCAATATATACATATATTTATGATGAAAATTTAAATATAATTGGTAATATAGATTTAAAAAATAAATATAATGAAATGATAGAAAATAAAGGTGGTAAAATATTAATAGATGATATTAAGAAAAATTATAAATTATTATTTAATAATAATAAAAATAAATATATTAAAGGAACTTATAATTATAAATCATATATACCTCAATGTATTAAAAATTACAATTATATAACATCTTTTTTAGAAAATTATAATAATATAAAAGATGAAAATAATATATTATTAATAAAACAATTATTTATTATGTTTTATAATTATAATTTATCTAATAATGATATTAATGAATATTTACAAATATATAAATATAAAAATAAAATAAATGAAAAAGAAATTTTTAAAAAAATATATAATATTAATTATGGTATTGATACATTTTATGCAGAAAAATTAGATTTTAATAATATATTAGATATAATTATAATTATATCATCATCATTAAATGAACTTGATACTTTAATAAATTATAAATTAGTTAAATTATGTTTAAAAATAAATGATAAAAAAGATTTTAAAAATAAATTAAATTTAATTATTAAATTAACAAATAAATTAAAATATTTTAATAATCAAAAAGAAAAACCAATATTTTTAATTAATAATATGATTAATAATAATGATAATAATGATGATAATAATTTTAATAATGATGATTTTGAATTAAAATATATTACACAATTAAATATGTATGCATTATATTATATATATAATTTAAATTTGTATGATGAATTAAATAATGAAATTAAATTATTATTAGATTTATAATTTAATATTTATTTTAAAATAAATATTTTATTTTTTTTTATTATCTTTTTTTTTAGATTTTGTTTTATAATTTCTATTATTAGATTTAGTTAAAGTTTTATTTTTAGTTGTATTAACTAAAGAAGGAATAACAGAATCTAAATCTAATTCATTATCAATAACATTTTTCTTACCTCTTTTATTTTCTTCTTTGTATTTTATCATTCCTAATTTTATAAATATTAAAAATGTTATTAAATCTGTTAATAATCTTGATAATCTTTTTATATTTTGTTTATTATTAACTGTGAATATATTATAATTATTATAATGGTCAATAATATATTCTGAAGAAGGTATATAAACTAATTTATTATTATTAATTTTATTAATAACTGCTTCATTAGTTTTAAAATAACCTAAATTAGTTGGTAAACTATGAGCCATTTTATTACTTAATTGTTGTAAAATATTACTAATATTCTCTTTTTTAGATTTGAAATTTAAACTATTATAAATATAATTGATATAACTATGTCTTAAAACATTAACACCACATTTAAATGTTTCTCTTACTAATAATAAAAAGTTTTTATCTTTAAATAACAAATCGAATTTAAAAATTTTATTATTAACTTTAATATTATTTTTATTAATATAATCAACAACATATTTATTAGGATTAGATTTATTAATAATATTAAATGTATTATTATTATTTCTTTTATATTCAACAATTTCACCTTTATTAGTATAAGAAATAATTCTACCTGTTGTTGAAATATCCATAATATTAATATAACTTTTAATAATATTATTTAATGTTTCATCAACTTTAATAGCCTGAATTCCATAAATAGCCCTTGTTTTATAAAAACAAAAAATAAACCAACCTTCTTTATAACAATAATAATTATGATTATTATAATCTTTATTTTTCTTTTTAAGATTTTTAAAAACATTATAATTAGGAATAACAACCATATACATATAATCCAATGTTCTTCTAGGTGGTTGATACGTATAAACACAAGAAACCAAATATTTTCGAATAGTTGATTTATCAGATAAAGATAAATTACGATTAACAGCTTTCCCATCAATAATAATATTAGTTCCTTTTAAAACTTCATTAACTTCTTTCTTATATTTATCTCTAATTTTAATAATATCATCCCAAAACATAATATTATTTTGTTTAACATTTAAATTATTTTTAGTATCAAATAAACAAGATTTTCGCATATGAGTTAATAATAAAGAATATTCATTAATTAAATTTTCTTTATTATGATAATAAGTTTTTAAATACCAAATAATAGCACTTAAACAACTTCTATTAGTTTCTTTAGAAATAAATTGTTGATTTTTCAAAGCAATTTTATAATGAAGATTAATATAAGTTTTATTAAAATCTTCTAAATTTTCATTTTTTAAATATAATTTTAATAAAGATTTATATTTATCAGTTGTTTTTTTACTTAAAGGTTTATTTTTATCATTCATTTTTAATATATATATTTTTTAGATTTAAAAAATAATAAATCATTTCATAATATATAAATAAAAATAATATAAAAAATGTTTCCTATTGAAGGTGGTGACGAAGATAGTATTAGTAATATTATTAAAAATAATCATTTATTTGATGATATTGATGAATTAAAAGATCATAGATCTGATATGTATGATTATAAAGAAAATAATGAATTAGATAGTTTAGATTTACAAGATTCATATGATAAATATGATTATCTAAAAGAAAAGCAAGAAGAAAAAGAACATAAATATGATAAATTAGCAACACCAAAAAATCCATTAGATAATTATGTTGATGATTTCTTTGAAAATAAAGAAGTTATGGATGAATTAAGTAAAAAAGATAGAAAACAAATTGAAAAACAAGCTTATAGAGAATCAAGTATGGATTATGTTGTTGAATTTAGAAAATTAGTTGATAAAGTTGATAAACAATTATATAAATGGATTCCTAAATTTGATTGTTATAATTATATTATTAAGGATGGTAATAAATATAGATGTGCAAGAAGTTTAAAAGAACTTGATAAAGCATCTTCTACATCTGATAATGGTAAAATTAAATTTTTAAGAAAATTAATTAATGAATCAGCTTTTACAGATCAAATTATTACAAAATATATTAGAAAATATAATTCAAATCCAGAATTTATTACTGATAAAGATATACCTAAAATTAAAAAATTCTATGAAGATAATATTATTAAAGCATTTAAAAAGGTTATTTCAAAATATAAATGAATTAATAACTAATAATATATTATTAGAAGATGTAATTAATAATAAAAAAAAATAAAATAATTTAAAAAAATGAATTTATTATTATAATATATTTAAATATATTATAATGGAAACTTTAATTGATAATAAAATTATAACTTTTGATTTTAGTATTAATAATATATTAAATATATTATTAGAAAGAAGATTAGAAAAAGAATTAACTAATCCAATGGATGAGGAATATTTAACTAAATTACAAGAAATAGTAAATAAAAATAAACATAATAATATAGAATTAATAATGAATGAAAATAGTGAAAAAGAAGAAAGTTTTACAAAAATTGTATCATCCAAATCTTGGAGTAAATTAAATAAAAATGAAAAAGAAAAAATATTAAAAAAATATTGTGATGAAAAAAATTATACTAATGATCAATATAATGAAATATTAACTAATATTAATAAAAGAAAAATTAAGGTTAAAGATATTGATTATGATAGAACAAATCAAATTATTAATAATATTAATTATAAATTTGATGAATAATTATTTTTTTTAAATAAAATAATTCATATTAATATTAATAATAATAATATTACTATATATATTATTATACAAAATATATTAAATATTATTGTATTATTATTATTTATTGATTTAATTTTTTTATCTATTAAATTATTATATTCTATTAATATATTATTATAATTATTTATTTCTTTTTTATTATTAATTAAATTATTATAATCTAATTGTAATTTATTATGTGTATTTTTTAATTCTTCAATTTTATTATTTAATATAGTTATATTATTAATTGATTTTTTATAATTTTCATTTAATAAATTATATTTATCATTTAATTTATTATAATCAATAATTAATTTTTTAAAATCATTATTTATTAAATTATTTTTATTTGTTAAATTTTTAATATTTTCATTTAATAAAATATTTTTATTAGTTAATTCATAAATTTCATCATTTAATGAATTTATATCATTATTTAAAATTTTATAATTTTTATTTAATAAATTATATTTTTCATTTATTTTTTTATTTTCTATTATTAATTTTTTATTTTTTTCTATTAATGTATTATTATCATTAACTATATTTTTATTATTATTTTTTAATTTATCTATAATACTATTTAAATTATCATTATTAAAATTATTATTTTTAAAATTAATAATTTCTTTTCTTAATTCATTATTTTTATTTTCTAATTCATTATTTTTATTTTCTAATTCATTATTTTTATTTTCTAATTCATTTATTTTATTTATTAAATCTTTTTTTAATAATTTTTTATTCATTATTATAATATTAATATTATAATATTTATTAATAAATTAATAAATAATCAATTTTTTATTCAAACATATCAGTATAAACTTTTAAATGTTCTTTTAAAGTAATATTTTCTTCTTTAATTTTTTTAATTTCTTTTTTTAAATCATAAATATCATTTTTTAATTTATTATAATCTTTAAGTAAATTATTATAATCTTTTTTTAAATTATAATATTTATCATCCAAATTATTATATTGTTTATTTAAAAAATATTTTTTTTTATTTAAATAAATATTTTTATTATGTAAATATTTAATTAAATTTAAATCATTTTTTAATTTATGATTTTGTTTAATTAAATTATTATTAAATTTTTTATTATTATATTTAATATTATTAAATTTTTTATTATTATAATAAGTTTTCATATTTTATATATTAATAAATTAATTTATTAATAATAAAAAAACACATAAATTATATATTATTAAATATTAATTATTGATTAATTTGTTTAATATATTTTTCTAATTTTTTATATGTATCATCCTTTAAATTAGTTAATTTAATATAAGTTCCTTTATCTTTTTCAATAATATTTTCTTTATCATTTTTAATGATAATTTTTAAAATATTATTCATTTGGTTATAATCAGTTATTTTATTTAAAGTATTATAAAGAAATAATTTATCAGAATAAGAATATGAATTTTCAATTTGTGAGGACATTATTTATATATTAAAATATTTTATTTTTTTTTAATTATAAATCCATATTTCATTAATTTTTTTATATAATTTAAATTCAAAATAATTTATAAAATCTTCTTGACATTTATAATCTGTAATATAATATGATATTCCATATAATAATCTTAAAATATTTTTATAATATACATTTTCTTTATTATTATTAATATAATTTATATTATTTATTTTATTATCATTAATAAAATATATAATATTAATATTTTTATCATTATAATTTATTAATTTTATTAAATTAGATATTTTAGTATTACAAATATATACAATAATATCATTATAATTAAAATTATCAATAATATCAATAAAATTAATAAAAGAAAATTTTAATGTATCAATTAATATATTATTTTTATAAATATTAATTTCATTATCATCTAATATTATAAGAATACTTTTATTATGTATTAAATTTTTTAATTCATTAAAGCATAATTGATTATTATTATAATTATCTGATATATTTATTAATATTTTATTCATTTTTATATTATTAATTTATATATAATATGAAAGGTGAAATTAAAGAAAATATAAATTCCAATGAAATTAAAGAAACTATAAAATCGTATTGTGTTGATAGTAATGAAAATGATTGTATTAATGAAATATCTAATCAATATATAAATAATAAATCATTTTATAATAATATTGAAACAATTTATATATTAAGTGATATCCATGGTGATTTATCAAAATATTTATCATTTTTATCTAAAATTAATATTATAAATTCTGATTATAATTATAATGATAATTTTGACATTTATAAAGAATTAAACAATTATATTACTTATAATAATCATGAATATAAATTAAATGATAATATTTATAATATAATAAAAATAATATTAACAAAATTAAATATTAAATTAAATGAAAAAGGATTACAATATAAAAATACATTAATAATTCAAATGGGGGATATTTTTGATAGTCATTTAAATAAAGATAAAATAATAGATAATGATAAATTAATATCTTCATTTATTAATAATGATTTATGTATTTATTTTATTTCATTATTTTTATTATATGAATTTAATAATATTACATTTAAAAATAATACTTATTATATTCAATTATTAGGTAATCATGATTTTATTATATATAATGAAATATTTGATGATATTTATAATGCATCTAGATTAAATCAAGATATATTAATAAAATATTATGGAGGGAATAATATAAATAAATTAATAGGAGGTAATATTAATAATAAATATATTATTGATAATCAAACATATAAATTTTTTCAAGGTATATTAAATGCTGATGAATTATTACATAATGAACAATTTAAAATATTAAAAAAGAAAATTCAATATAAAAAAATAATATTTGATAATATTATACATTTTCAATTAAATACTAAATCTAATAATTCTTTAACATTTCATTCTATTATTATTGTTAATAATAATTGTATTTTATCTCATGCTTTTTTTAATAATTTTTTTGATGATTTAGATAAATTTAATTATAATTTAAATGATTTACAAAAAATTAAAATTATTGATGCAATTTTTCAATATATTAATAAGAAAAAAGATGTTAATATATTATTTAATAATAAATTTTTTAATTTATTAAATGATAGTTTGAATTATAGAATAGATTATAAAAAGAAAGATATTAAAATTCCAAATAATTTTATTTCTAATGTTGATAAAGAATTAGATTTTGATTTATCAAATGATAATAAATATTATTTTATTGGTCATCAACCTAGTGAAGAAATTAAATTATTAAAAAATAAAAATTATATAATATGGTTTACAGACCATAAAATATCTAAATCATTTTATACTGATTATAATTACGATTATAAAAGAAAAACATATATTAAATTAGAATTTAAAGATGAAAAATTATTTAATTATGAATTTGGTGATATTTAAATATTTTTATAATATTATTAATATTATTATAATATTTAAATATATAATTTTAATATGGATATAAAATCATTAAATTATTTTTATTATAAATACAAATCATATAATAATTTTAGTTATTTATTAAATTATTTTTTAGAAGAATATGCTGATTATTTAAATATTAAAATAAATAATAATGATAAATTAGAACTAATAAATAAAAGTGAAATAAAATATGATAAAAAAATATATAATATATTAAATGAAATTTATCAACCAATAATACAAATTAGATATGAAGAAAATATTATAAAAAATTTTATTGAATGGAAATTTATTTATAATAAATCATTAAATGAATTTATTATTAATAATAATATTAATGATAGATTAAATAAAATATTAAATAAAATAAATAATTATAATTTTGAAGAAGATAAATTTATTGATTATTCAAAAAATATAATTCATCATAAAATGATTGATAGAATAAGTTTTAAAGAAAGAATTAATCCAACTTTATTTAATAGAATTATAGATGAAGATAATATTTATTCTTATTTATGTTATTATAAAGCAACAATTAATTTCTTTTTAACTAATAAAATATTTTTAAATCAATATATGATTGAAGATAATATAATTACTTCTGATAGTCCATTAAAGCCAGAAATATTAAATGATATAGATAATTTAATACATAATGGTGAATATTATCAAAAAGGAGGTAATGATAGTCATAATTTTTTTAAAATATTAATTGAATCAAATCATATTAAAGAAATTAAATTATTTTTAGATAATTTAATTCCTAAATATAAAATGACTTATCCAGGAATAATACATTATCCAGGTTATTTAATAAATAATATAATATTTATGTTATCAGATAATTTAACATTAAATTCAGAATTTTATGATTTATCATATAATAATTATAATTATAATTTAGATGAATTTAAAAATATAACAAATATTAATACTAAAAAAATAAATAAATATTATAAAAAATTACCTAATATTAATATTGATGAAAATTATTTTATTAATAAATTTAATTCATTAAATAAAACTAAAAAAAATATTTTAATTCATTGCCCTATTAATTCTATTTCTGATTATTATATTTTTGATAATTTTATAAAAAATAAATTATCATTTAATCAATTATATATTTTATCTAAATCAATTAAATCTTCAAATAATATTTCTATTAAATATCCTTTTATTATTGATAATTATTATTTAGATAGTTTTATTATTGTTATTAATAAGGGTAGTTTAGATTGTCATTTTTCATTTATTAAAGTTAAAGATGGTAATTTTAAATTAATGGATAGTTATAATCATGAAATGATGAATTCAAAACAAGAATTCATTTTAGATGAAAAAGAAATTATTAAAGATAATTATATTTTAGATAATTTAACTTATAAGGTTATTTTTGTTTCATATATGAAATTTAAATAATTGAATTTTACAATATTATTAATAATATTATATAATTTACATAATGGAAAATATTACATGGCCAAGAAGTGCTTGCACTTTTTTAGCAGATGATAAAATCATCTGGTCAGAAGAACAATTAGATATTATTAATAAATCTAAAGATAATAATATTATGTGTGATAGTGTTGCAGGTAGTGGTAAAACAACAACTATATTAGGAATATTAAAAACATATTCAACTGATAAATGTTTAATATTAACTTATAATGCAAGATTAAAATTAGATACAAGAAATAAATTAGATAAATATAATTTAACAAATGGGACAGCAGAAAGTTTTCATTCATTTTGTCATAATTTTATTAATAAAACTATTATTGATGATGAATCATTATATTCATATTTTAATAAAAATCCATTAGATAAATTAGAATTAAATTTAGATTTTGATAGAATTATAATAGATGAAGTTCAAGATATGAAACCATTATATTATGAATTAGTTTGTAAAATAATAACATCTAATAAAAATCCTCCATTAATTTTTATTATTGGTGATATTTATCAATCAATTTATGGATATGAATTAGCAGATGAAAGATATTTAAAATATGCTGATAGATTATTTAATTTTAATAAATATCCTTGGTTGAAATTAACATTATCAACATCTTATAGAATTACTGATACTATTGCAAATTTATTAAATAATCAATTTAATATGAATAGAAATATTAATACTGTTAAACATAGTGAATTTAAACCAAGATATTTAATTTGTAATACATTTATTGAAAATAAATTTGATTTTAAAAAACATAAAATAGATTTAAGAATATTAGATGAAGTTAAATATTATTTAAATTTAGGTTATAAACCAGAAGATATTTTTATTATTGCTAATTCTGTTAAATCTAAATCTGCTGTTAAAGAATTAATTAATTTATTAAAAAAAGAAGGAATTAAAACTTATATTGCAGAAAAAGAAGTTAATAAAGATATGGCAAAAGATAAAATTATATGTTTAACTTATCATAAATCTAAAGGATTAGAAAGAAAAGTTAGTATTGTATATGGTTGTGATAATTATTTTTTTGAATTACATAATAATATTATTAATACAATATGTCCTAATGAATTATATGTTGCATTAACTCGTTCAACTGAAAGATTAACATTAGTTCAACAGGATACAAAGCAACCTTTACCATTTTTAAATATGAGAACATTAGAAGATTATGTTGATATAATAGGAATGAATAATGATAAAAAAACAAATAATTCAAATATTAGATATATTAAAAGTTATGAATTAACAGATTATACACCAAATATTATTATTAATAAATGTTTAGAATTTATTGATTATGAACCAATTAAAATAACTAATAAAAATCCAATTAATATATTAAATGATAATGATTTAAAAAAAGAAGAAAATGATTTACCAAATATTAAAACATCAATTCCTAATTTAATAAATGATAGTTTAATATATTATTTTTATTATAAAAAATATCATCAAAATTTTTTAATTAATATGATTTTAACAGAAAAAAAAATATTATCTCCTACTAATAAAAAAGCATTTGAAGAAAGTAAAGAATTTTTATTTGTTAAACAATGTGAAAGTAATAAAAATATATCTTTTTATTATTTTATTAAATTATATCATATTTATTATTATATTATCCATAATGATGTTATAGAATTATTAAATGATAATTATAATTATAATTATAATTTTAAAATAGATATTGTTAAAGCATTTAATTATATTAATAAAATATTTATTGATGAAAAAGTTAATTTATTAGATAGAAGATTATTATTAAAAGATAAAGATAAATGTCAACCAATAATAAATATGGAAATTGATAAAATATTTATATTACAAGAAATAATTAATGATTTTAATATTAATACATTATTTGATAATATTAAAGATGAAAAATTAAATAAAATATTTAATGAAGAAAATAAAACAAATTTAAAAATTCATTTATATTTAAATGTCCCATTATATAGAGATGATACATTAACTTTTATAACTTATAATAAAGAATGTATTAATAATGATTTAATTAATTGTGTAGTTTGTCATAATATAATTAAAAATATGTATAAAATTAAAAAATTAAATTTACAATTATTTAATCCTTATATTAATACAATTTATAAAATTAATTATAAAGGTGATGATTATATAATGAATTTATTGTTATTAAATAGATTTATAGGATTTAAACAATTAACAACTCCAAATTTTATTAATGAAAATTTAAATATTTTTAATAAATATTTTAATAAAAAGAAATAAAATATTTTATTTATTAATAAATAAAATAAAAAAATAATGAAATTAAAAATAATATTTATTTATAAAATTAATATTAGAATTATAAATTAATAATGAATCTTCAATTTTACTCCACATTAAATTTTTATTATAAAATAAAAATTAAATTTAAAATATCATTTTTTTAAATTATAAAAAAAATAAAGTAATAATTTAAATTTTAATATATAATTTATGTAATAATTTATTATAAATAATGAATAATAAATATGATTTAGGTAATTTAATTAAAATTACAAATAAAAATAATTAATTAATTATATAATAAATAAAAAAATTGAATAAATAAAAAATTGAATGAATAAAAAAATTGAATAACTAATAATAATATTATTAATAAATTATTATTTCTTAATTATATAATGTTTCATTATCAAAATAAATTTTTTAAAAATATTAAACATTCATATAGAAATCAATTAGTTATTGGTTATAAAAATGAAACAATTATAACTAGAAAACCATATATTTATATTAAAATGCCTAAAATGTTAATATTACATTCCATTATTAATAATGAAATAGAATTAACAAGAATAAGAATAAAAAAGCATCAAAAAATTTTTTTAAAACATTAAAATATATTAATTTATTTATATAAATAATAAACTTATATTATATAAATAATAATGAATTCACGATATAATATAGGTAAAATAATATATAAAGTTGATGCATTTGTTGATCAATCACAAAAAACAATAATAACAGATGATATATCAACTAAAACAATATTTGTTGATTCATATTTTTCATTAGGTAAAGATAGTGATTTAAAAAATATTATTATGAAACAAGATATAGATGAAGAAACATGGGAAACTAAAGATGCTATATTATATGCACCATATATTAATATAGGAAAAGAATTAAAATATGATGGACAATATAAAACTATTATTAATGATGAAGGATTATATACAGATAAATTAAATTTAAATAATTTTACAACTCATACTATTAAAATTATTAATGATAATGATGATGTTATTATTAATTTAGATGAATTAGGAATTAAATTAAATAATAAATTATTAACTGATACAACATCTGGAATTATAACAGAAACAGATAATAATAAAATTATTGCAACTAAAAAATATGTTGATGACCAAATTATACATGCAGGTGATGTTGGTAAATTTTATCCTAATTCAACATTTGGTGAATATTTTAATGATTATACAAATAATATTGCATACGGTGATTATTCACATGCAGAAGGTTATAATACTACAGCATCAGGTAAATATTCACATACAAGTGGATATCATACAATAGCTGATCAAACTTATATGTTTTCAATTGGTAAATTTAATAAAGATACTAATAATGATAATAAATTATTTGTGGTTGGTAATGGTATTAATAATAGTAATCGAAATGATGCATTTGTTGTATATAATAATGGTAATGTTTATTGTGATAATACATTAAATATTAAATTATTAAATTTTAATGATAAATTAATTAATAATATTACATATGAAGATGGAGGAGATGATGATAAAGTATTAGCTACTAAATATTATGTTGATAATCACGGAGGAGGTGGTGGTTCTGGTGTTGGTGAAAAAACAAATGAACATGGTGGAGAACGTTTTAATGATTATATTAATAATACTGGTGAAGGTTATTATACACATGCTGAAGGTTATAATACACATGCAATAGGTGATTATTCACATTCATCAGGTTATAATACTATTGCAAATAGTAATTATATGACAGTAGTTGGTAAATTTAATAAAACATCAGAATTAGAACATTATTTATTTATTGTTGGTAATGGAACAGATAATGATAATCGAAGTAATGCATTAATTGTTGATATAAATGGTAATGCAACGGTTAAAAATAATTTATCATCTAATAATTTAAATATTACTAATAGTGCAAATATTAATAATTTAACTTCTTCATCATTATCAGCTACAAATGCTAATATTACAACTTTAACAACTGATAATTTTAATACTACAAATATAACTACTGATAGTTTAACAGTTGATAATATTAATATAACTAATAAATTAACTTCTAAAGATGCAATTATATCAAATAATTTATCTGTATCAAATCAATTAATATCTAATGATGCAATTATATCAAATGATTTAGCTGTTGGTAATGATTTATCAATTACAAAAGATTTAATTGTTAATCATGATATATCAGTTTTAAATGATTTAACAGTTGGAAAAGAAGCTATAATAAATGATAAATTAACAGCTAATAAATTAAAAATATTAACTGATGCATCTATTGATAATGATTTAGTTGTAAGTCATGATATATCAACATCAGGAGATGTAATAGTTGGTAATGATTTATCTGTTACTAAAGATATATCAGGAATAAATGCAATATTATCAAATGATTTAGTTGTAAATAATGATGCAGAAATAAAAAATGATTTAATTGTTTATCATGATGGAGAAATTAGAAATGATTTATATGTTACAAATAATGCAATAATATCAAATGATTTATCTGTTAATAATGATATATCGAGTAAAAATGTAATAATAACAAATGATTTAGTTGTAAGTAATGATGGAGAAATAAGAAATGATTTATATGTTACAAAGAATTTTATTTTAAATAATAAATCAATTAATGATATTGAAAAAATGAATGATTCAACAGAAAATGATAATAAAATTCCTACATTATCTAAAGTTAATGATTTAATAGCAACAGCATCAATTGATTTATCAGATTATGACCAATTAGTTAAAATAACAAATAAAAATAATGAATTAACAGCAAAACAAATTACATTGAATAATAAATTAATTACAAATACAACAGCAACTAATTTAGAAGTATCAGAAAATGATAATACAATATTAGCAACTAAAAAATATGTTGATGATCATCAACCAGATTTATCAACTTGTGTTAAAAATAATATTGATCAAACATTAATAAATAAATTTGTTTTTAATAATAATTCTAATGAATTTACTGGTTCTAGTTTAACAACAAATAATTTAACTATTAACAATAAATCTATTAATGATATTGAAAAAGCAAATGATAGTTCAGTAAATGATAATAAATTAGCATCATTAGCAAAAGTTATTGATTTAATTGAAAGCGGTAGTATTGATTTATCAGATTATTCAGGATTAGTAAAAATAACAAATACTGATAATGAATTAACAGCAAAAAAGATTATATTAAACAATAATGAAATTGATAATATTATTAAAAAAAATAATGATGAAACAAGTAATAATAAATCAATACCAACATATTCTAAAGTTGAAGAATTAATAAATAATATTGATTATACAGATTTTGTAAGAAAAACAAATAAACAAGAATTAAGTAATGAATTTGATTTTACAAATTCAAGTAATAAATTTAAAGGAAGTGAATTAACTTTAAATTCTAATACTATTACAGATATTGTAATTACAGATAATCCATCTGATTTAGATAATAATAAATTAGTTTCATTATCTAAAATTAATTCTATTCTTACTACAACATTAACAGATTATATTAAAAAAGAAAATCAAACTTTAACAAATCAATTTTATTTTGATAATATAAATAATAAATTTAAAGGTAATGAATTAATTTTAGATTCTAAATCTATTACTAGTATTGAAACCACAAATGATAGTTCAGATGTAAATAATAATAAATTAGCATCATTAGCTAAAATTAATGATTTAATAAATAATATTGATTATACAGATTTTGTAAGAAAAACAAATAAACAAGAATTAAATAATGAATTTGATTTTAAAAATTCTAATAATAAATTTAAAGGACAACAATTTATATTAAATAATAATGAAATAAATAATATAATTACAACAGGAAATAGTAAAATAAATGATGATAAAATATATTCACAATCAAAAATAGATGAAATAAATGAAGATTTTGTATCAAAATCAACTAATAATATTCAAACAGTAAATGGACAATTAAATTTACCAAATGAAAATAATGAAATAAAAATGATTAAAATGTATTTACCAATATTAAATTAAATATAATTTTAATATAGTTATTTATTTTAAAATAAATAAATTAATTATTTTTAACATAACATAATAAACAAATTTTATAATTATATTCTCCATCATAATAATCATTAATTCCATTATCATTAAATATTTTTTCATTTTCTAATTGTATATAATCTAACTTATTATTTAAATAATGTTCCTTATGCCCGTCATAACGTATTTTATCAATAACATTCATATTATCATCGTATAGTAATTGTATATAAACACAATGAAAAGTTAAATGTTTCTTAGGTATATTTTCAACTATACAAAATGATTGCAAATAATAATCATTAACAATATAATTATAATGATAAATTTTATTTTCTTTAATATTTTTAGATATTTTATTTTGTGAATAATCAAATAATTCATTCATTTTTAATTGTTTTTCTTGTATTTTATTTATCATATAACAATCAAAAGGATTATTTGTAATAGGTGCAATAAATAATGATGGTAAATTACAACTTTTTAATTTATTTTCAATTAATATATTAATATTATTTCTCAATTTTGCAATAACATAAATAAATTGATAATTACAATAAAAATTCTTAGAAAAATCATTATTAATAAAAAATAATAACTCTTGAAGAATTTGATGAGGATAATATTTTATACCTGGTGTTCCAATTAAATATGAATGATTTGTTAATATATTATATAATTCAATTATATCTATTATATTTTCTTCATTTTGTAATTTATCCCATAATTGACTTCCACCAATTTGATAAAATAAATTAATTTTATAATATCCTCCATTTATTAATTTTAGTGAATCAGAAGATATATTTAATATACTTTTAAATATTGGATGATGAATTATAGAATTAACTGCTGATTTAAAATAACATATATAAGAATAATAAATTAATAATGAATTATAACCCATTTTATTTTCCATTGATTTATAATCTCTATATTCTATTTTTTTATCTTCATAATTTAATTTTTCAAATTCTTTAATATTATAAATTCTTTTGATTGGTAATATATTAAATGCTATATGATCTTTAACATATTTAATTTGTTTATTTAATAAAAAATTTTTTTTAAATATAATTTCTTCATCATTTATAACAGAAAATATAATATTTTTAACATAATTAACATAATCATAATAATTATATAATTCATTTTGTAATACTTGTTTAATTTCATGTAATAATAATTGTCTTGATGAGTTATAAAATTTATTTTTTTTATTGTATAACCATCTAATATTTATTTGATTTTCTTTATTATAATTAATAATTGATTGTATAACTTCATCATCATTTAAATTTTCATCAAATAAATTATTTATAAATTTATTAAACTTTATTTTATTATTATTCATTTAAATAAATTATTTATATATTTTATTAATATAATATTAATATAAATTATTAAGATAAATTATATTTTGTATTTATAAAATATAATATAATATATAAAAATGAGTTTAAATTATCAAGAAATAAATGGTATTAATGTATCACATAATAATTTATATACAACAGATAATAATAAATTAGATACTACAGGTAGAATAAATGAAAAAATAGCTTTAAATAAATATAATTATTATGTTAATGAAATATTAGAACAAGAGCCATTACCAGAAGAAGGAGATGATATTATATTTGTTAAAAATAATGATATATATACATTAAAACATAAAATAAATAATCAATATGAATTATATGATGTTCCTATTAGTTCATCAGTATTAATAAAAGATAATGGAGAAATATATATATTATATGATTTTACAAGTAATGTACAAACTTGGAATAAATTAGAAACTGGTTCATCATTTGATCCATCACAAACATTATTATTAACAAATACAACATCATCATTACAAACATTAGGAAAGGTAGAAATAGGAGGTAATATTAATGAACAAGATATATATGAAAATCCAAAAATAACATTAGATGAAAATGGTTTAATAAATTCAAATAATGTAAAAACAAAAGAATTATCAGTAGGAGATATAACGACAATAATGATATCAAATAATAATTTTAAATTTAATACATTTTATTATGGTGCTACAAATATGTACACTTATTTTATTTCAACAGAATATATACCTTATTATATTCATAATAAATCTTTAGTAATGTTTAAAATAAATTTTATATTAGATACACCAAATGAATATATATTAACATCATTTATATATAATGATTTATTTTATTTAGTAATTAATAATAATGTAACATTAAAAAGTAAAATTATTGTTTATAATACAGGAATAGAAACACATATTTATAGAACAATAAATTTTGAACAAAGTAATAATAATGAATTTATACAATCTATTAATATGAATAATAATAGTGATATTTATATGGTATATAATAATAAAGTATTTTTACTATTATTTATTAATAGTGTTCCATCAGAATTAATTGAATTATTAAATTTAGCAGATTTAACAAATCCTATATCAATTACAGAACATATTTATAATATTCATAATGTAGGGCAATATTTATATATATTATGTGAAACAAAATGTTATGTTTATAATATTAATGAAAACTCAATGATAGAAAAATCATATATTGATGAAACATCAAGTATAATATTTACTGATTATTCATATTCATTTTTTGATACTGATAGAATATATATTAAATTTAAAGAAAATAATAATGTATATTATTTGAAAGATAAAAATGATACAGAAATAAATATATTAAAATTAAATATACCATTTGATAATATATTAAATCATATTGTTAAAATTAATATTATAGATAAATATATTTATGTATTAACAGAAATACAAGTTGGACCTCCACAAAATCCAACATATTTACATTATTTTTATGTAATACAAATGATTATTACAAAAGATACTGTACATGATACAGAAACATTTACATTTAATATTATTCAAAAATGTATGATTGGTCAATACAGTCAAACAACTAAATATGTATCTAATATTCCAGTTATTCAATCACATACTGATTTAGATTTAATAGAACCTAGTGAATATAGTTATTATAATTGTCGTATAGTATTACCAATGATGGAAATAACAAATAATCAATCATATATTAAAAATTTAAGAATTAACGATAATAATATAGTGTTAGCATCAAATAATGTAGTTGTTACAGGAGATTTAATTAATGAGAAATTAGTTACTAAAAATATTGTCATTAAAGATTTTGATCATATTTATGTTAAACAATATGAAAAATCAGGTTTTGCAATTTGTCATTATTATCAAACTACTAAAGGAATATTTTATTATAGTTCAGAAGCAAATTCATCAAATTTACGTTGTTATGTTTTACCTAATATGAATCATTTAGGTATTAATATGTTTCAAAATCCTGATGCTTATATGTTATCATCATTTATTTATAATGATATGATATATGTATTATTATATTATAATACTGAACCAGAACATTTAGTATTACGAATTTATGATATTGAGAAAAAAGGAACATCATATAATATTATATTATCAGATGAATTACCAATTAATAAAAATGATTATGTAATTAATCAATATTATTATGATGAAAATATTGTAATAGATGATACATTATATATTTATAATTCAATATCAAATAAATTATTTAGATGTGATTTACAAGAAGAAACATTATCATTAATATCAATTACTACATTACAATTACAAACTACACAATTACCATCACAACCAGAAAAAAATAATAATTATTCTGATATTAAACAAATATTACATTATAATAATTTATTATTAATACCTTATTTATATAAAAAAGTAATAAATAATGTTGAAAAACCTTGTTATGAATTATTTGTTTATAATATTATATCTGGTAATGGTTATAATATATATCTTCAATATTATAATTCACAAGAAGAAAGTAATGTTGATTTAGAATATTTTAATTATTGTGTATTAGATGAAGATTATTTATACTTTAATATTACAAATAAAGATAGTATTTATTCAAGAGGTATTTATTATATTAATGATTTTGAAGATTTAACTGATATTGATAATCCAATAATATTAACTAAATTTGAACAATTTAAAGATAATGCATATTCATTTAATATTATGGTTGGTAAATTCTTTATTTTAACAACTCAAGATATTCAAAATACAACACCTCCTACATTATATTCTTATTATATTAATTATTATGATAAATCAGAAAATGTTATTCAATCAACTAAAATTGCAGAAAAGAAAAATTATACTAAATTTGGTTTAGTAGTTCCTCCAATTATTTTAAATAATATTGAAATATTATTAATTGATTCAAATGATAATAGAAATTATAAAATTTATATGGGCTCATTATTTTCTCATATGTTTTCTGGTGAAAGAAGTATTATAAATAATAATGTTGTTATTAGTCCAGAATTTTCAGAATTACATAATAATATTTATGTATCTAATACTGAATGTAGAATTAATACTGAACCTAAAAATAAAAATGATATTACACATAAAAAATATGTTGATAATAAAATTAATGAACAAATTGATTTAAAAAAATTTAATTATGTTGTTAATGATATTATTAATATTGAACCTTCACCACCTACTGATAATATAATATTTGTTAAAAATAATGGATTATATACTTTAAAACATAAAGTTGATAATCAATATGTAAATTATAATGTTCCTATTAGTTCAACAATATTAGTAAAAAATAATGAAGAAATTTATGTATTATATGAAATAAATAATGATGAACAAACTTGGAATAAATTAGAAACAGGTTCTGGATTTGATCCAACTAAAACTTTACAATTAACTAATGAAAATATTGCATTACAAAATGTTGGTGATGTACAAATTGGAGGTGATATTAATGAACAAGAACAATATGAAAATCCAACTATTACATTAACAAAAGAAGGATTAATAACAGCAGAAAATGGTATATATAATCAATCATTAAAATCAAATGAATTATCAGTTGGAACTATTCAACAAGAATATAAACCTAATACATCAATATTTACAACAAATTTTTATGCATCAACTAATTTATATACATATTTTATTACAAGTGAAAACAATATTTATTATGTTCATAATAAATCTTTAGAAGTAAATAAAATAAATATTTTATTAACAAATGATGAATATATTTTAACTGCCTTTATTTATAATGAATTATTTTACTTAATAATCAATAATATTACTGATCCATTAAATAATAAGATAATAACATATAATGGTGATATTGAAACAGCAACATATAGAAATATTAATTTACCAAATACAATTAATAAACAATTTATTAAATCAATAAATATTAATAATAGTTATGATATTTATTTAATTTATGATGATAAAATATATTTATTATTATTTTCAAATGGCTTACCTTCAGAATGTTTAGAATTAACAACTTATACATTAGATCCAAATGAAACAATTTATAATGTTAATTATTTGAATAATTGCATTTATATATTATGTAAAACTAAATATTATAAATATAATATTATTGATAATACAATACAAGAAATTAATTATATTAATAATCAAAGCACATTATCAGAAGATATTACAACTTATACAATGTCTTATTCATTAACTGATGCAGGTAAATTATATATTAAATATCAAGAAAGTAATAATATTTATTATTTAGATGAATTACAAGAAAATAAAATTATTAAATTAGATATGTTAGATGATTTAATAAATGACCATATTGTTAAATTTACCGTAATTAATCATTTTATTTTTGTTATGACAGAATTTCAAGAAGGATTAACATATATTCATAATTGTCATGCATTACAAATGATTATATCAAATAATGATAATGTTGAAACAATAACATTTAAACAAATTCATTATTTTAATCTTAATCAATATACTAAAAATGTTAATTATGAATCTAATATTCCTATTTTACAATCTAATACAGATTATGTATTATTAGAACCTAAATATGGTGCACCACCTCAATATCAAGAACAATTAAATTATTTTTATTGTCGTATTATATCTCCAATGATGGAAATTACTGGTAATGTATCTTATATTAAAAATTTTAGAATTACAGATGAAAATATTATTATGAATTCTAATATGGTTGTTATGACTGGTAATGCTAAAAATGAAAAATTAGTTACAAAATCTATTGTTGTTAAAGATGATTATGATATATATATTCAAGATTATCCAAAATATAATGAAAATTATAATATTTATCATTATTATCAAACAACAAAAGGTATATTTTATTTACCTTATCAAACTAATAGTCGTATTTTATTATGTTATACAATTCCAACATTTGAACATTTAAGTATTGAATTATATCCTGAAAATGATAATTCAACTATAATACAATCATTATTTGTTTATAATAATATGTTATATGTATTATATCATAAAGATAATATATTTAAATTTGTAGTATATGATATAGAAAAAGAAGATGATATATATAAAATAATATTAGTTGATAAAATTAATATAATAAATGATACTACAAATCCTTATGTAATAGATGCAAATTATTATGATGAAAATATTGTTATTGATCATTATGTTTATATTTATAATAATTCAACTAAATATATTTATAAATGTTATTTAAGACAACAAGAATTATATTTTGAATTTTTATGTAATACAAGATTGACAAATAATATTTCTGTTCATCAAATATCATATTATAATAATTTATTAGTATTAATATATTATAATGAAACTTCATATAATTTATTTATTTATAATATTTTAAATGATGATGATTATAAAATATTATTAAATTATAATAATGGTAATATTACAAATAATATTACAAATTTTAATTATTGTATAATGGACCAAGGAACTTTATATTTTAATATTGTTGATATAAATGATAATATGACAAGAAATATTTATTATTTAGATGATTTAAGTGCTCCATCAAGTCAAGACCCAAGAACATTAAAAGTATCAACTATGTTTAAAAATGAAGCATATTTATTTAATATTGAATTTGGAAAATTATTTGTTTTAACCATTCAAGATATTCAACAAGACAGTCAAACATTAGATAGTATTTATTCTTATTACTTAAATTATTATGATAAATCAGATAATGTTAATCAAAGAGCAAAATTAACTGAAAAAAGAGATTTTGCATTATTTGGATTAAATATTCCAATTATATTATTAAATAATGTTAGTATGATTTTACTTGATTCATCAAATCATTATGATATTTATGTTGGTTCATTATTTTCTAATATGTTTTCAAATATTAAAACTGTTATTAATAATGATGTTATTACTGCAGATTATACTGAATTACAAAATAATTTATATATTACTAATACTGAATGTCGTATTAATACTGAACCTAAAAATATTAATGATATTACACATAAAAGATATGTCGATAATAAAATTAATGAACAAATTGAATTAAAGAAATTTAATTATATTGTTAATGAAATATTAAATGAATTACCTCAACAAATTACTGATGATATTATATTTGTTAAATCTAATGATTTATATACTTTATACCATAATATAAATGATGAATATGTTATTTATAATATTCCTATTAGTTCATCAGTATTAATAAAAACAACTGAAGAAGTTTATATTTTATATGAAATTGATAATAATGTACAAACTTGGAATAAATTAGTAGCAGGTCATGATTTATCTAAAACAATGTTATTAACAAATGAAAATGTTGGTGCCCAAATTGTAGGTAATGTAGAAATTGGAGGAACAATAAATGAACAAGAACAATATGAAAACCCAACTATTATTTTAGATAAAGAAGGAATAATTACAGCAGAAGATATACAAGTTAAAAATTCATTAAAATCAAATGAATTATCAATTGGTAATTTACAACAACAATATATTAATAATACAACACAATTAAATATTTTATATTATTATAAAACTAATTTATATACATATTTTATTATAAAAACAAGTAATATTTATAGTGTTTATTATGTACATAATATATCATTACAAACTAAAAATATTACAATATTATCAAATAATGAATATATTTTAACAGCATTTATTTATAATGATTTATTATATTTAATAACTTATAATACTTCAACATATGAATATAAAATAATTGCATATAATGGTGATATTGAAAAATATAATAATAATAGTTTTACATTTACAAATACTAATGGAAATTATATTCATTCAGTTAATATTGAAAATTTAAATGATATTTATTTAATTTATGATAATAAAATTGATTTATTATTATTTATTAATCAAGTTCCTAATAAATTAATAAATTTAAAATCAATATCATTAACTTCTGGAGAAACAATTAATAATGTTCATTATATTAATGATTATTTATATATTTTATGTAATGAAGAATATTTAAAATATAAAATAAGTGATAATACAATTGAAACAATAAGTTATGGTAATGGGAATAATAAAACTTATTCTTATTCTGTTGTTGATATGAATAAAATATATTTCAAATTTGATAATGATAATAATATTTATTATTTAGATGAAACAGAAACTGATAAATTGGTTAAAATAAATTTTGATGATGAAACAATTGATAATAATATTGTTAAATTTACTGTAATTAATGGTTTTATTTTTATTATGACTGAAATATTAGAAAATTCAAATTACATTCATAATTGTCATGTATTACAAATAATTACAAACGGAAGTATTACATTTAAAGAAATTCATTATTTTAATTTTAATCAATATAATTCATCAACTAGTTATAGTTCTAATATTCCTATTATTCAATCATATTCTAATTATGTATTATTAGAACCAAAATATATAGCACCAAATTATCCATATTGTAGAGTTATATCTCCAATGATGGAAATTAATGATAATGTTGCATATATTAAAAATTTTAGAATTAATAATGATAATATTATATTATCAACAAATCGTGTAGTTACAACTGGAGAATTAATAAATGAGAAATTGGTTACTAATAATATTATTATTAAAAATAAAGATGTTGATATGACAATTCAAGAATATCCAAAAGCAGAAAATAATTATCAAATATATCATTATTATCAAACAACAAAAGCAATATTTTATTTACCTTATGAAGCAGATAATAATAAATTATTATGTTATACATTACCAGATTTTCATAATTTCAATATTGATATTTATGATATTACTGAACAAAATACAATTTTCCAATCAGCATTTGTTTATAATAATATGATTTATGCATTATTATATGAAGATTCAACATTTAAATTTAAAATTTATGATATAGATAAAGACGGAAATAATTATGAATTAATATTAAATGATACATTAAATATAACAAATCCAACAACAAATTCTTATGTAGCAAGTAAAAATTATTATGATGAAAATATAGTAATAAATAATGAAGTATATTTTTATAATACATCAACAAGAAATTTTTATAAATGTAATTTAAAAAATAATTCATTAAGTTTTGAATATATAAAAACAATATCTTCAATTCCTACAATTGAATTACCAACACCAACAATAGAACATACAAATTATTCAAATGTTAAACAAATAATTTATATTAATAATATGTTTATGTTTATTTATTTCAATTCATTTAATGAATATCATATTTATGTAGATGATTTAAGCACAACAACATATGAATTTGCATTATTATATAGATATAATGAACAAAATTATTCTGTAGTATCATTTAATTATTGTATATTAGATCAAAATTATTTATATTTTAATATTATTAATACAACAAATGAAGAAACAAGAAAAATTTATTATTTAGATGATTTTACAAATTCAGTATCTAAAACATTAAAAGAAATTCCAAAATTCCAAAATGAAGTAATATTATTTAATGTACAATTTGATAAAATATTTGTTTTAACAAGTCAAGATATTCAAAAAGGAACACCTTGTATTCATGCATATTATTTAAATTATTATGATAAAATAGAAAATGTTAATAAATTAGGTAAATTAACAGAAGAAAAAAGTGATAATTTTGAACATTTTGGTGTAAGAGTTCCTTTAATTATGTTAAATAATGTTAATATGGTCGTTATTGATTCAAATGATAATTTTAATATTTATGTTGGTTCATTATTTATACATATGATATCAGATATTAAAACAGTATTTAATAATAATGTTATTACACCAGAATTTACAGAACTCCAAAATAATATGTTTATTACTAATGATGAATGTCGTATTAATACTGAACCTAAAAATATGAATGATATTACAACTAAAAAATATGTTGATAATACAATTAATGAACAAATTGAATTAAAGAAATTTAATTATTATGTTAATGAAATATTAACAGAAGAACCTTCACCACCTACTGATGAAATTATTTTTATATTATCAAATGATATTTATACATTAAAACATTTAGTAAATAATGTTTATGTTAATTATGATATACCAATTAGTTCAACAGTATTGATAAAAGATACAAATAATATATATATATTATATGAAATAAATAATAATGTACAAATTTGGAATAAATTACAAACTTTAAATAATTCAGAAACATTATATTTAACAAATCAAACATCATTAATTACAGATGGAAATATAGAATGTAATGAAGATATAGAAGCAAATAATTTAATAATAAATAATAATTCAGAAATTAAAAAAGATTTATTATTACATAAAAATTTAACTTTCCAAGATGATGTATATAGTTTAACTTATCAAAATGATAGATGTTTAGAAATTGATGATATTTACCAATTCCAAGGAGATAAAAAAATATTTATTACAGATTTAGAAGTTAATTGTTTATATATTTGTGCAGATGCAAATACAAAAAATGAACCAACACCTGTAGGGCCTTCATATCCAAGTGAATCTGTTTTACCAAAACCTAGAATAAGAATTTATGTTAATGATCAAATTGATGGTAGTACAATGAAAACCTTACCATTAAATGAAGAAAATAGAGGTATATCTTTCTTTGATATTAATAAATATGATTTAGAATTATCAACAGCAACATTTTTCAAAGAAAATTATATATATCAATTTAAATCTTATATAAAAGATGAGAATGATAAATATATTGGAATAAAATTTATTGAAATAAAACCAGAACATAATTTAATTGCACATATTAAATCATCAAATCATTATCTAATTTGTAATATTAGTAATAATCAGGTTATATGGAAAATTATAAGTATTGGAAATATTACATTAAGTAATCATACAACATTAAAAAATGGTGGTAATGCAACTAGTGGTGCATATCCACTAACTAGAACACATGATGCTGGTGAATTATTTAATACAGGTAAATCAGCATGGTCATATGCACATGCAGAAGGGTTTGAAACTAGTGCAGAAGCACAAAAATCACATGCAGAAGGTGAAGGTTCATCAACTGATAATGGTGGTGAATCTGCACATGCAGAAGGATATTATTCAAAAGCAAAAGCTAAATATTCACATGCAGAAGGACAAAGCACAACAACAAGCGCACAAGCCGCACATTCTGAAGGACAAAGCACAACAGCAAGTGGTTCTGCATCACATAGTGAAGGACAAAGCACAACAGCAAGTGGTTCTGCATCACATAGTGAAGGAACAAATACAACAGCAAATGGTTCTGCATCACATAGTGAAGGAACAAATACAACAGCAAATGGTTCTGCATCACATAGTGAAGGAACAAATACAACAGCAAGTGGTTCTGCATCTCATACAGAAGGTTCATATTCTAAAGCAACTAATAACTCTGCACACGCAGAAGGATTTTATACAACTGCAGTTGGTAAATATTCTCATGCATCTGGAAATTGTACAAAAGCACAATATAAAAATATGACTGTATGTGGTATGAGTAATATTTATAGTGATTCAGATCCAGATCAATCAAATGTATTAAATAAATTATTTGTTGTTGGTAATGGAACAGTTAAAACAAATGAAACACAAAAAGACACAGAAAAAGAAGCTTTTGTTGTACATTATACAGGAAATATTGTTATACCATCTGGTTCAGTTATGATAAATAATAATATACCATTTTATAAACCATTACAAGCAGATAATACATATTTCATATTTGATTATTATTCTGGAGGAACTCATGGAGATATTATACAAGCATCAGGATATATTAATGGTATTATGTCTTTAACAACTATAACAAGTTCATCAATATCTGGAATAGTAAATATAAATGGAACTATATATTTTAATCATATTGGTATCGGTTCAGAAGATATAAATATTAAATCAATTGTATTAAAATATTTTAATGCATATAATAATAATAATAATAATAATGATATTATTAATTATACTATTACACCAATAAGTGATACTAATATTAATGGAACATTTACATTAATAGATACTATAGGCAAAACATCAAAAACAGGAACAATTAAACAAGCAAATTCAACTGATGGATATTATAAATTATATGAAAATGATGATACAAATGCACAATATTCATCTAATTTTATTTTAACATTAAATAATGTAATGTTTAATATTAGTAAATAAATATAAAACAAATATGAAAAAGGTTCAAATTGATAAATTATATTATATTAATGATGATAACAACTAATGATAATTAAATAATTAGTGTAAATATATATTTAAACATTTTTATTTTCATTTGTTATTTCTAATAGTCCAATATTAAATTAAAATATTAAATAATATATTTATTTTTATAATTATTATATTTTATTAATATATAATATTTTTTAGTTAATATATAATATAATAAATGGATATTACAAATGCGATATTATCTAAATTTAAAGAAAAATATAAAGATGAATATATTATAAGTGATATAAAATGTTTAATTGATTCAGAATATAATAAAGAAAATTATAAATTATATAATGAAAATAAAGAACAAATTGATACTAAAATTCAAAATGATAAAGAAAGTATAATATGTTATACAACAATAAGAAATAGACAAGTTGATGAAAGAATTAAAAAATTATCAAAATCAAAAGAAATAAATTTAATAGGATGTTCTTTATTTATTAAAAATTTAGAAAGTAATTTATATATACGTGAATATGAATATGTGAATTATGAAACTGATATGATTGAAACAAAAAAAATATCATATTATGATTTTAATTATGATGATGATAGAAATATAATATTACATTTATATAATTCAGTAAAAAATTTAACAAATTTATATGAATTATCAAAACAAGAAAATAATAATGATATAATTAATTTTATTAAATTTTTAGATATTGATAAATATGTTATACGTATATATATTGATCATAGTATATTATATTATTTATTATATAATAATAAAAATAAACTATTATTTGAATTATTAATATATATATTTGATAGTCCATTAGTGGAAATATATTATTATATTTCACCATTATCAGGTACATATATAATAAATGATGATAAAACATGTAAATTTAATCATAATGATACATTTGGAACAATAATGAGATTAATGCCATTATTTATAAAAGATGAATTAAATTATAAAGCATATCATAGTAGAGATTGTAGAACATCATTTGGATCTATTATGGATTTAATATTTATGAAATCATATAAAGATGAATATTTTAAAGAAACATTAAAATATTATCCTACTTTTATTAAAAATTTTAATGAAGATGTATATGCAAATAAATATGTAATAAGTAAAGAAGAATTAAAAGATAATATTATACGTTATTCATCATGGGTAGGATGTAAAAAGCCAATAATAAATTCTCATGGTATTAAATTATTATTAAGTGATGATAATGAATTAAAACCATATTTATTAAAATATGGTAATGAAAGAGTTAATAATAAAAATATAACATATTATTCATATGGTGTTGATGAAGTATCAAGAGCTGTTAAACCAATTATAATATATATGATAAAAAAAATATTTAATAATTCATCAAGTAATATAACATTTAAAGAAAAAGAAGATTTTTATAAAATAATTTCATTAAGTGAAATATGTCTTAAAAATTTAAAAGATAATAATGATGAATGTAAATATTATTATACAAATGAAGGAATAATTGAAAATAAAAAAAATGAAATATTAGATGAAGATTATAATAAAAAATTATTAAATAATATTGATATAGGTATTAATAATTATATTCGTCAGAATCAACATCCTATAAATGATACTTTTATTTTTGATAATATTATTGGATATATTATAATAGATTTTAATGAAGAAGAAAATAATAATTATTATATATTATATAATAATTTATATACAAATGAACAAAATGATACAGATAAATATTTATTAAATATTAGAAAAAGTATTAATCCTAATAAGGATTATAAAAAAAATTTATTATTTATAATTCGTAATTATATGTTATCAAAGTTAATTAAATGTTTTGAAAATAATTCTTTAAATAATGATGATTCAAAGTTTAAAGAATTTTTAATGAATATGATTTATATGTTTTGTATTATTAATAAAAAATTTACTCATGTTTATCAATACGAATATATTGTTTATATTTATCTTTATTTAAATTATTGTTCTTTATTTGATAAAAATACAAGAATTGCATTATTATTAACAATTTATCAATTAACTACAAATATATTACATGAATTACCTTTACATAAAGAACATATAAATAATATTACATTTAATTATAAATATAATATTTATAAATTAGAATATTTAAATAAATTTGATAATATAATGTATGATATACATAAAGATATATTAAATGGTAATATTAATAATAATATAAATATTAATATATTAAAAGAATATTTTAATAATTTACAACAAATAATTTATAAATATAGTCATAATAAGAATAATAACTTATTAAGTAATGATTTTATTTTTAATTATTTAATATCATCTGATTTTTTAATTACATTACCATTTTATTATATACATTCACATATGTTTTTTCCTGGAATTTTTGGATTTAAATCAAATGAATCAGTAATATTTCAGACTTATATTGATGATACAACAATTATTAATCATACAATACAAGATGAAATTGATAATAATATAAAAATGTTTTTTAATGAAGAATCTAATTAATAAATTTATTTGATAAAATTAAAATAATATTTTTATTTATTTAAATAAATAAAATTAATTTATTTTAACATTAAATAATGTAATGTTTGATATTAATTATACAAGTAGTTAAATATAATAAATTAAAATTATATTATTTATTTAAATAAATAATATTTTAAATAATAATAATATATAAATAAAATAATTAATATGAATTCACGATATAATATAGGTAAAGTTTTATATAAAGTTGATTCATATGTTGATAGATGTCAAGAAACAATTTATACACAAAATATAATTTCAGATAATCAAATAGTAAAAGATGAATTAACAATAGGAGAAGGATCGGATGATTCTATTGTTAAAATTACTCAATCAACAAATCCATCAACTGGTGAATTAGAAGGTAATATTGAAACACCAAATATTAAAATTACTAAAGAATTAAAATTTGAAGGGGATAATAATACAACTATTGATAATAGTGGTATTAATGCTGATACTATTTATGTTAATAATTTATATACTAATAATTATAATCCTACTAATTTAAAAACTCAAAATATAGTTATTGTTGATGAACATGAACAAGAAACAGGAACTAAAATTAATAAAGATGGTATTGAAGCAAATACTATTAAAGCACAAAATTTAGATGTTGAAGGTTTAAATATTGATGAATTAACATTTAAAAATGAACAAGAAACTATTACAACAACAATTAATAAAGATGGTATTGAAATTAATAATACTAATAATAATAAAAATATTGGTTTAAATTCTGATGGTGAATTATATTTTAATACTAAAAAAGTAAATGATATTAAACAAGCAACAACAATTTCTAATAAAGATAATTTATTAACTACACAAGGTTATGTTGAAGAAGCAATTAATGCAGCAATTACTGGAGGATTAGAAACTATTGAAGTTAATACTATTCAAAGTAAATCACAAGATCATATTGATATTAATACTAATATATTTTTAAGAGATAGTAATAGTAATAATAATTATGATGTTATCGCAGGTAATGTTATTGGAACTTATAAATCTAAATATACAGATAATCCTAATGTAATAATTGATAATTCAGGTATTACATTAAAAGATAAAAAAATTACAGATATTAATAAATTAGATACTGAAACAGAAAATATTACAATTCCAACAACTGCTAAAGTTCAAAATATGATTGAAAGTAGTAATTTATATGTTAAAAAAGAAGGAAGTAATGAAATTAGTGCAACTAATACATTTACAGGAAATAATACATTTACTGGAAATAATTCATTTAATGGTTTATTTAATGGCTCATTAACTACATCATCAATTAGTATTAATAATAAAAAAGCAATAATAGATACAACAGCAGAAGATTCAACACATGAAACAGATAGTATATTAGCAACAAAATATTATGTAGATAGTAAACAAATAGATTTATCAAATTATGATAAACTTGTAAAAATAACAAATAATTCAAATGAAATTACAGCAAAAAAATTAATTATGAAAAATATTAATGATTCATCTAAAAAAATTACAATTGAAAATATTAAATCTTTTAATGATACAGATAAAACATTGACAACTAAAAATTATAATGATAATACATATGCATCAAAATCTGGTGATAATACATTTTCAGGAAATAATACATTTTCAACTGGAAAAGTTATTTTTAATAATGGTTTTACTACATCAAATATTAAAATTGGAGATATAACAATATCACAAATTACACCAGGATCAACTGGTGAAAATACATCAATACCAACAGTTGATAATGTTAATGATTTAATTACATCTAATATAGAAAATTGTGCTTTTGTAAATAAACAAAATACTTTTACAAATATTAATTATTTTAATAATGGTATTTCAACAACTAATAATAATTTACAATTAATGTCTAGTACAAATATTATTGAATTTGGAAGTAAAAATAATAATAATAAATCTAATATTACAACTACATCAAATATAGATACTTTAACAACTGATAATATAAAAGTATCTAATATTAATAATGATAAATCACAATTAAAATTATTACAAAATACAATAATTAATAATTCTGATAATAAAGATACTTTAACAACTGATAATATAAAAATATCTAATATTAATAATGATAAATCACAATTAAATTTATTACAAAATACAATAATTAATAATGCTGATAATAAAGATACTTTAACAACTGATAATATAAAAGTATCAAAATTATCATTTAATGTTAATAATTATGCTATTGGAATACAAACATATGATAATCCTTCTCAATTAGAAGATAATAATATTTTAGCAAGTAAAGCATATGCAGATAGTTTAATTAGTAGTGGTGGTACATTAATTGGAACATATAAAACAGATTCAGGAGATATACCACAAGTATGTATTGATAAAGATAATGGAACAATTTCTGTTAGTAATACTTTACAAATTAATCAAACAGGTAATTTAACAACAACTGGAACAATAACTAGTGGTGATATAATATCAAATACAATTAAAGTAAATAATATTAATGCAAAAACAAATGAAACCTCTATGAATATTAGTGTTAAAGATAATTATACTTCAAATGATAATGATAATTATATTATAAATTTTGGACATTCAACAACATTAACAACTAAAAAAAATAATGACAATTTTGAAGATACATTTAAAACTAATAATTTAGAAGCAGAAGAACTTATTATAAAAGAAATTGATGTATTACCTGGTGGTATATTTTCAAATCAACCTATAGAAGTAGGAACTATAACTAATAATAATAATAATGAACAAAAAACAGCATATGCAGGTTTATATCCAGAGGGACATATTAAAGTAGTTAATGGAAATAACAATGTAGTAGATATATATAAGGATAATAATAATAATAATACTTATGGAAAAATTGATATTTATAATAATGCAATACCAAATATTACATTAGATGGTAATGATGGAACAATTATAACTAATAATATTAAATTATCAAATGGAAGTAATGATTTAGTAAAAATATATAAAGATGAAAATAATACTTATGGAAAAATTGATATTTATAATAATACAACAAAAAATATTACATTAGATGGTAATAATGGAACAATTACAACAAAACAAATTAATTTACCAATGGTAACATCAAGTAATAAAACAATTGAAAAAGTTTCTGATAATTATAATAATTCTAATAAAGATAAAACATTAGCAACTGAAGCATATGTTGATAATGCAATTAGTGGTGGAGATGTTGAATTAGTTGGTGATTATAAAACACAAAAACAAAATCCACAAGTTAATATTACTGAAACTAATGGCATAATTATATCATCTTATAATACAATAGAAGAAGAAATAATTAAAACTACAAATGTATCAATTAATAATACAAATGGAATTACAACTAAATATTCAATAAATGAACCTAATATTATTACATTAGATAATTCAATAAATACATATAAAGGTATAAGATATCAATTTGATACTAATACAAAAACAGCAACTATAACAAGTATTGATATGACAAATGAACAATCAATTATTATACCTAGATATATTATTAAAGGTTCAACTTATTATAAAGTTAATAATATTAATATAACAAATACAGAAACAGATAAACCAACATATAAAGAGAATGGATATATTTATATTCCTGATACAATTGAATCAGGATTGGATACATTATTATCAAATAATATATTAACAATTAATATACCAATCAATTTATATTGTCAATATCTATTAGGATTATCAATTAATCCATCATTTAATAATTTAACAATTATATTAAGAGAAAATAAACAAAATATTTATAATATTAGTAATAATTTTAATCATGTTAATATTACTCAGAAAAAAACAAATGCATTTATTATTAATTTATCATCAATAAATTCTTATTATTTAGAAGAGACTAAAACAAAAATTACAACATTATTTAATGAATATGCATCATGTTATCCAAATCAATTTAAAAATATGCCTTCTGAACATTATGATATTTTAAGTAATTTAGAAAAAGATATTAATGATAAATTAATTAAAGAATATAATAAAAAAATGGTTTATATTAAAAATGGTTTTACTGTTAATGATATTACTAATTTAGGTGCATCTACAGCTGAAATATCATATAATCCATATTATAGTATTGAAAAAAAAGTGAATGATGAACAAATATTTAATACAGAATTAAATAATGTAATTGTAAATACTGGTGAAGACTTTAGATATAAATATAATTTCCAATCTGATAATATACTAGATTCACAGATTATAGAAACTGATTTTACAGATTATACATTACAACATAGTTTTGTTATGAATGAAACATTATATGGTGTATATCAACAACAAGATGAAGATTATGATTATACATTAATAATTAAAAGTTTATGGTCATTTAATCCTAATATAAAAATAAATGAAACATTTAATGTAAATAATAAAAAAAAATCTGGAGATTTATATAAATGTTTATATATATATCCATATGTTGTTATATATACTAAAACAATAAATGAAGAAATAATATTATATTATTCATATAATTTATTATATTGGCAAACATTAATATTACCTTCAAATTCTGTTGACAATTTACGGTATGTGAATAATAAAAAAATAAAAACTATAAAAAATATAAATTATACAACTAATAATATGTTAATTATACCATATGGAATAAATCAACAAGGATTAAATGAATATTATATATGTCCATCATATACCAAAGAAGAATTATTTATGAGAATGTAAATAATAATTCAAATATTATTTTATTAAAATAAAATAATTTATAAACAAACTTTTTTAACATTATCAATATAATTTAAAATATTGTCTTTTGAAATATTAATATTTAATATATTTAAAATATTCATTAAATCATATAAAATAATATCATTTATAATATAATTATTTTTATAATTAAAAATATTTAAATCAATATTAATATAATTATCTTCATTAATATTAATTGTTAATTTAGGATTTTCAATTAATTTATTATCTAATAAATCTTTTTCTATTTCAATATATTCTTTAAAAAATATTGTTCTATTTTTTATTTTGTTATCATAAATCTTATTGGGGAATTCATAAAAATTTATTGGTGTATATATTTCAGTGTATAATAAATTATCATCAATTATTTTACCATTTAATAATTCTTTTTTATAATATTCATTTGTATTATCATTAATTGTATATTTATATTTATTATATACTTTATTTAATATATATTGTTGTTTTTCTTCAATAAATTTATTTTTTTTACAATAATTATTTAAATTATTTATTATATTTTGATCATATTTAAATAATTTACCTTGGATACATTCATTATTAATAATATTAAATTCATCTTGTTTTATAAATTTTGTAATAGATAATTTAACATAATAATGAATATCATAATTATATTTTGAAATATTATTATCTTTAATAAAATTCATTTTTATTATATAATTATTATTTAAAAATATTATAATTAATATTTCATTTTTTTATATAATTTAAATATTAATTATATATATTTAATTAATAAATTATATAAAATAAAATATGGAAAAATCAATTATTAATATATTATCAATAGATAATTTAATTAATTCAATAAATAGTTTATATTATCAACCAATTAATGATAATATTAAAATAAATATTATTATTGATTTTTTTAATGTTAATAAAAAAATATTTGAATCTTTTAAAGAATATAATAATAATGATAGAAAAAAAAATATATCCGATATTTTATTTAATAGATTTCATCAAGAAGAAATTATTGATGATGCAATAAATATATATTCATTTTTGAATAATAAAAATAAAAATAATAAATATAATTATAATGATTATGTAAAAATAATTAAATTATTATTAGAATATTATATTAAACATAAAGATATAAATAAATTAACAAATAAAATAAAATTATTAGATAATGATTTTAATTATACAATATCAAATATAAATAATTTAATTCCAATAACATTTCAAAATTATAAATGTGAAAAAAAAATTTTTAATTATATACCTTCAGATAATTTATTAAATAAAAATTTAAAAATGCAAGAATATTCATTAAAAGACACAAAAAAATTAGATGAAAATTTAATATTATATTCATATTTATGTTATTTTAAAACTGCTATAAATTGTTTGAGACATAATATAATATTTAAATTTACAAATCCATTTTTTACAGAATCATTAAAAGAACCATCATATAATAATTGTGATAATCCAATATTTAATTTTAAATTACAAAATGGAGGTGATAATAAAACTTTATGGTATAAATTATGTAATAATGATGATATATTATCATTAGTTAAACAATTTAATAAAGATACAGATAATAAATATTTAATTGGATTAATAGGAATAAAATATTATCCTTATCAAATATTAAATGAAATATTTAAAATATTTAATGATACATATGAAGATTTTTTTATTAATAAAAATATTAAATTAAATAATAATGAATATATTTTAAATTTAAATAAAGATATTATTAATAATCAAAAAGATAATAATTTATCATCAATAATAAAAATTTAATTACAAAAAAATAATAATAATATTATATTTATTTCTACAAAATTTAATGATCCAATGGAATATAATGTATTTACAAATATATATAATTTAAAATATAATTATAATGATATTAAAAAAATGACTAAAAATAAATTAATACAATATAATAATTATCAATATAAATATAATTATTTAATTGAAGATTATTATTTAGAAAGTTTTTGTTTAATAGAAAATGAAATAAATGGAATGGATTTTCATAATATATATATTAAACTACATTATGGAAATAATTTTAATTGTATTAGAAAAATAGTTAGATATGATAATTTTGTTAAAAATTATGGACCTAATCAAAATGATTTTATGGATGATGATTTGGATTTATCCAAATCAAATAAAAAATGCTTTGCATTTTTTTCAGAATTAAATATATTTGAAGAAAATTATATTAAAGATAATTTTAATATTATAAATGATAAAAATTATAAAATTAGTTTATTATGTTATGTTAAAAAAGATATATATAATAATTATCATTAATGAAAATACATCATTTAATAATAGATGATAATAATATAAATGAAATAATTGATGAATATAATGGAATAAGTTATTTTAATAATAAATTAATATTTGATAATAAATATTGTCATATTAATCATTTAAGAATTTCATTAAGTGAATTAAAAGAATTAGAAATAAAAGATAATTATTTGATAACATTATATATTAATGATTGTATAAATTTAGAAAAAATAAATTGTGATGATAATCAATTAATAGAATTAAAAATAAATAATTGTGATAAATTATATTTTTTATTATGTGTAAATAATAATTTATCAGAATTAAATATTAATCATTTAACTAATTTAAAAATTATAGCTTGTGATAATAATAAATTAAATAAATTAGATACATCAAATTTAAATAAAATATCTTGTTTATGGTGTAGAAATAATAATATTGATTTAATTGATTTATCAAATACAAATATATTACCTAAATATATTGAAAGATATTCAATAATGAAAGATAATAAAACTAAATTAATTATTAATGAGTTTCTTAATAAGGAAGAAATTATTAATAAATTAAATAATTATGAAATAAAATAAAATTTTTAAATTTATTTAATTTAAATTAAATAAATATATTAATTTATAAATTTTTTTATTTTATTTTTTAAATCATTTATAAAATCATTTAATAAATTATTTATTTTATTAATTGATATATTTTGTAAATATTCTTTATTTTCTTCTATTATTTTTTTTGAATATTTTTTAATGAAAATATTATTAATATCTTCATCTTCATCATATTCATTATCTTCATCATAATCTTCTTCATTAATATCTTCATCATCATCATCTTCATCATAATCTTCATTAATATCTTCATCATCATCTTCATTTTCATCACTTACAACAAAACCATCCTTAAGATATTCATTTTTATCATTATAATTAATATCATCATTTTCAATTTCTAAATTATTAGTAATATTATTTATTTCATCATATTTAATATTATAATGTTCTAAAAATATTTTTATGATATTAATTAATGTATAAATAATAATTTGTTCATCAATATTATTTATATTTTCTTTATAATTAAAAAATAAATATAACATATATTTTTGATCTTTTACATATTTATCTAATATTAATTTTTTATTTACACCAATATTTAAGTTATATTTTTTAATTATATAATTAAATATTTGAACTAATTTATCTCTTAATAATTTAAGTTTATCAGAATCAATATTTTTTAATTTCATATATATACATTTTTCTAATCTTCCATATGACTTAAACCATTTTTTTTGATTATATATACCAGTAAATATTTTTTCTATTCTAGGTGTTATATTATTTTTTATTTTATTTTCTTTAAATTTACCACTAATTGATATAGGTAAATTTTTAATATTATTTAAAGTTTTAACATTATTTATATTATTTTCACAATATGTATCAATTTTTCCAAAAATAATATCTTCTTCTTCTCTTTTACGTTTATAATGATGATACATTAATATATATTATTAAATTTAAATATAAAAATAAATAAATAAATAAAAATCATTTTTTTGAATTTATTAATAATTTAAAATAAAGAAAAAAAATATTTAATTATTTATTTAAATAAATAATTTAAAATAAGAATGGATTATATTTAATTTCTTCTTGTTTATAAGAATTTATAAATAAATTATTATTAAAAAAATGATTTATTTATTTACAATATTAATATTATATTATTTAAAATGAATATTGAATATAATAAATATTTAATTAATTGTTTTGAAAATATTTATGATGATAAATTTATTATTTGGAAAAATAAAGGAACAATATTAGAATTAATAAATTGTATTAAAAATGATTGTTTAATGTATAATGATGTTTCATTTGAATATAAAGAAAAATATAATTTATCATTTACAGATGATGGAATAGATTGTATTGATGTTAATGATAATAAAATATATCAAGTTAAATTTTATTCTAAAGGTAAATATATTTCTGACCATATTTTAGGAACATTTTTTAAAAATATTCTTAAATTACAAAAAATTAAATATGAACAAAAAATTAATTTTAAATTTTATCTTATTCATTCTCAAGAAGTTAAATTTAGTAATAATATTTTTGATGATTTAATTTATGAAGAAATTAAAGATAATATAATAAATAATTATATTCATAAAGCATATGATTTATTTTTTAATAAATTAAATGATAAAACATTATTAATTGAATTACATAATGAAATTGATAATGTATTTAATCATATAATTAATAATGAATATTATGATATTAATAAATTAAAAGAGATTAAAAATAATTTAATTGATAAAATCCCTAAAGAAAATAAAGAAATAGAAATTAAACAATTATACAAACATCAAGAAGAATTATTAAATATTATGGAAACAACAAAAGAAAAAGATAATTATTTTAATTTACCTTGTGCATCTGGTAAAACTTATATTATTGAATTATTTTCAATTAATATTAATAAAAAAGTTTTAATATTAGTTCCAAATATTTTATTAGCAGAACAATATAAAGATAATTTTAAAACAAATAAAATTAATATAAATGAATGTTGGACTAATACAGATAAAATTTTTAATGAAGAATATAATATTTATGTTTGTGTTTATGATAGTTATGATTATATTAAACAGATAAATTTTGATTATATTATTATTGATGAAGCACATCATATATTAAAATATATTGATATTAATATTAAAGAAAAAGAAAAAAATAAAATAGATGAAAATGGTGATGATAAAAATAAAATAATTAATAATAAAAAAATCTATGATAATATTAATAATAAATCATCAATTAAGTTTTATTTCTCTGCAACATTATTATTTATTAATAAAGAAATAACATATTATTATTCAATGGATAAAGCAATTGAAGATGGTATAATTAATGATTTTAATATTGTTATTCATCAAATTCCAGAAATTAATGATTTAAATATAATAAAAACTTTACAAATTCATCCAGAATATAAAAGAATATTAATTTATTGTAATAGAATTGATAAAATACAAAAATTAACTAAATTATTTAATAAATATAATATATTATCTGATTATCTAAGTTCTGATATTGATAAAAGAAAAAGAAAAGATATATTAAAGAAATTATATGATGGAAAATTAAGAGTTGTATTTAGTGTTAATACTATATGTGAAGGAATTGATATACTTAATGTTGATACTTGTTATTTTTATGATGATAAAAATAGTGTAATATCTATTATTCAATGTTTAGGAAGAATAATGAGGAAATCAGATGATAAAACAAATTCTAATTTAATATTTTTTACTGATTCATTAGATAATTGTAATTATGATAAGTATTTAAACAAAATAAATAATTATTGTAATAAATTTATGAATATTAAATTTAATGATGTTAATGTCTTTAAATATATCAAATATTGTAAAGAAGATTTTAATATTAAAGAAGATATTGAAAAAGAAGAAGAATTAAATGAAGATGAAGATGAAGATATTATTGAAGAAGATATTAAAACTATTATTATGGAAAATATTATAAAACATTTAAAAGTTAATGATGAAATGAAAATTAAATTATGTCAAGAATTTTATGATGAATTTAAGAGATTACCAACAAAAAAAGAAATTTATAAAGATTGGAAAATAGGATCATTTATAAGTCATATGAAACAACAAAAACAAAATATTCATTTAAAAAATAAAATAGAAAAAATATTTAATTGTAAAATAGAAAAAGAAAAAGAAATTATTTTATTAACTAATGAAGATAAAATAAAATTATGTCAAGAATTTTATAATGAATTTAAAAGATTACCAAAATGTAAAGAAAAATATAAAGATTTTAATATTGGTAATTTTATTACTGGTTTAAAAAGTGGATTAAATAAATATTTGAAAAATAAAGTAGAAGAAATATTTAATTGTAAGATAGAAAAAGAAAAAGAAATTATTTTATTAACTAATGAAGATAAAATAAAATTATGTCAAGAATTTTATAATGAATTTAAAAGATTACCAAAAGATAAAGAAAAATATAAAAATTTTAATATTGGTAATTTTATTAGTCATTTAAAAAAAAGTTCAAATAATCATTTAAAAAAACAAGTAGAAGAAATATTTAATGAAAAAATAGAAATTAAAAGAATTAAAATATCTGATGAAGATAAAATAAATTTATGTAAAGAATTTTATAATGAATTTAAAAGATTACCAAAAAAGAATGAAGAATATAAAAATTGGAAAATTAATAATTTTATTATAGGAATTAAAAGAGGACAAAATAAACATTTAAAAAAACAAGTTGAAGAAATATTTAATTATAAATTTGATAAAAAAGAACTATCGACAAAGTCGAGACTTGAAGGAGTGCCAGTAATCCTTGAACAAAATGAAGAATAAATTTATTTAATTATTTATTTAAATAAATAATATTAAAATTTACATAAAATTTTCAATTTCTTCATTTTTATATAAATTAACTTTATATTTACCTAAATTTTTAACATTAACAATATCATTATCCATTAATCTTTTATCTTCATCTATATCTACTTTAATATTATCATTTCTTAAATTAATTGATGTATAATATTGATAAACATTACTATTAGGATATTTTCTTCTTCCATACAGTTTAATCCATTGATTTTCTTGTTTTAATGGATCATATGTATTTTCTTTTTCTTCTGTTTTATTTTGATTTATATTATTTGGATTTAATGAATATAAATCATTATATGTTAATTCTTTATTTTTATCTTCATTATCATCTATTTTTGTTAAATATCCATATAAATGATAGTTATCAATCGGCCCGCGTGTAGGATATGATATCGGATAATTAAATGGTAAAAAATTATATTTATTAGGTGGTTTATTATATAATCCATATTCTTCACGTGAAGATCTTTTACGTGGAGCTTCTAATTCATCATGAATTTTATTTCTATCATAACTTTCTACTGGATCATAATGTTTATCATAATTAAAATATTTAATAATAGGTCTAAATATTGTTTTATTATGTTTATTTTCTTTTAAATATGTATTTATTAAACTTAATAATATTATTAAGAATACAATAATAATAATTATAATTGTAATTTGAAAACTTAACATTATTATTTATATAATAATTTAATAAAATAATTAATTAATTATAAAAAAATTGAAATTATTAAATTATTATTATTTATTAATATTTATTAATAATAAAAATAAAAATAACATAAATATGGCTAATAATAACCAATTTTATACTTTAGAAACATATATTGATAAAGTTTTAAGTAATAATAATGAAAATGATATAAATAATAGAGAATTATATGATTTATCTGAATTTCTTACTTTAGAGTTTGATTGTCATGATTTTATTACTGTAAGTAATAATAATCATATTATTGATAATTGGGATGAACTTTTAAATTTAATTGATACTGATGATTTTAAAGAAAATTATCATATTAAATTAAATTTAGAAGAATATGCTACATTTATCTATAATACAATATTATCCTTAAATTTGTCAGATGAACGTAAGGAATTTATATTAGATGCATTTAGTTATTATAATACATTTGAAGATTTTATATTTGAATCTGATTTAAGATTTCATTATCAAGATTTAGATTATTTTTTTCATTTTCAATAATTTTAAAAAAAAATGAATTATTTTATTTATTGAATAAATAAAATAATAATATTACTTATTATTATTAAAAATGGTTGCATTTAATAATATTTCTGAAGATATTTATGATAAATTAGAAATATTTGGCATTTATAATTTATCTGAATTATATGATAATTATGATTCAGATATAAATTCATATTCAGATTATGAAGATGATGAATATGAAAGATATATGGCAGGTGAATATAATAATGATGTATTTCGTTAAAAATATTCAATATTTTTTTAACAAAGGATTTAACATTAAAATAATTTTATTTATTTTAAAAATTGAATAAATATGATATATATTTATAATAATATATAACTTTATTAATGAATAATATTGATTTAAATAATATAAATAATTATATAAATTTAGTTAATTCAATAAATGATAATAATAAAATATGTAAATTAAATTTTAAAAAATATTTTACATTTGAAAATAATTTTTATCGAGAAATATATACTTTTTATAATAATGGTTTTATTATATTAGATGAATATGCTAAATATATTTTTAATAAAATTAATTTAATTGATTTATCAGATGATAATAAAAGAATAATATTACAATCATTTTCTAAATATAAAAATTTTCATAATTATATTATTAATAATAACAATAATAATATATCATATTTAACAATTAATAGAAATAATTTAATAAATTATTTTAATTTAGAATAATTTATTTATTAAAATAAATAAATACAAATAAATTAATAATAAAAAATATAAAATAATATTATAATAAAAAAATGGTAAAAGTTTGTTTATTGAATAATTTACAATATACATTTAATACAATAGAAGAATATAATAAAATTAAAGATAATATTAAAAAAGATTTAATTATTAAAGATATTAAACAAAATGATCCAACTAAATTTATGCAAGATATTATTGTTTCAATGTTAAATTATTGTAATGCTAAATTTAATATGTTAAATACTTATAAATTATCTAAAACATATTATTTATTAACCTTTCAAAATGAATATAAAGAAAATAATATTAAAGATAATATAATAAGTTATTTAACAGATAATTCAGAAATAGAAAATTATGATGATAAATTAAAATATATGCATAATAATATTGGATGTATAATTAAAACAGATAATAAGAATTTATTAGATATTAATGAAGATAAAATTATGAAATTAATTAAATATTCAAATTTACATTCATATTATTTAATTACACCAAATGAAATTAAAAAGGAATATTATACAAATAATCCAATTTATAAAAAAGAAGAATATAATTTATATATTACACCTCCTTATAAAATAAAAAATAATATTGAAACAGAATTAAGAATACATTTTAAATTTGATGAAGAAATTAATTTTATTAATTATAATGATTGTTTTGATATTAATAAAGAATTAATTTACAATATTATAAATAAATATAATATTTTTAAAGATAATAAAGAAGATTATTATCCAATTAATACAAATATAATAATATCATTACATAATAAAAATCAAAATATTAATATAACAAAAGAATTATTTAATGAAATAAAAGAATTTATTAATAAAAAATAAAAAAATTGAAAATATTAAATATTTAATGTTAATAAAAATAATAAATTAACTTTTTTTTTGTTTTTAAGCCTTTTTTAAGTCTATTATTTAGCATGGAATTTTTTGGTATTGTTTTTAATCAATTGTTTGATGGTAGAATTATTAAATTTTGCCAACGTAATGTTGAAAATATTCAAGAGTATATTGAATTACCAAAAGATGAAAAGGAAAATCTATTTAAGTATGATACTATACGATTTCTTGCCAATAAAAAACAAGAAATTTTTTCCTTTATCATTAAGAATTGTTATATCCACAATAGTTTTATTTCTGGATTTACAAATACTAGGGTATGTAATTGTGGTTATTTCAATGATAAAGAAAATGTAGATGAAAATGATGTTTATCATTTCTTTCAAAATATCAAAAAACGTATCATTGATTGGTGTGTTAATCATCATAAGGCAGTATCTAAAACTCTTGTCATCAACACAACAGTTCCTTATCCTGAACAAGGATATAGATACTTTCCAGTTTATCCTTCAACTTATGTTAAAGATAAATGTAAATCTTTTGTTAAGGATTATGGAAATTATACTGTTGAAATATCTATCATGATAATTAAACATGGTAATTTTTACATTCCTATGTTTATTTTGAATGACATTTATCTTGATGAAGATTAATTTTTTTATTTTATTTTTTTTTATTTTTTTATAATTTTGTAAAAGACTTAGAATGTTTTATTGTATCATTAATAAATGATAAATTTTGATAAGAAGGAGATTTATTATAAATTGCATATCTTTTACATTTATTATTTTGTTTATTATTTTGTTTATTACAACAATTATTAATTTTATTTATTAATGTATAAATTTTATAATTAATCATTGAATAATCATAATTTAACCAATTATTATTAATTCGATGATTTAAAAAATGATTACATTCATATTTAATAACATCATTAAATAATTTAAATTTACTTTCATAAATATTATAACATAATTTAAAAAAATCATAATAATCATTAAATAATTTTATTATGTTAATATTATTATCATATAATATTTTTAATTCATTATTATTTAATATTAAATCTAAATTTATTATTTTATTATTTTCAACGTAAATATAATTTTTATAAAAAATAAATTTCTTTAATATTAATATTGATTTATTTAATGTTAATAAATTTATAATATTTTTTATTATTGTATTTGATATAATACCATATAATGTTTTATATAATTCAAATTCTATTATTTTATAATAATACATTATTATATTTTCTATTATTTCAATAAATAATTTATTTTTAGATTTAACAATTGGATAAATAAATGATGCATAATAATGACTAATTAATATTTCATCATTATATAATATTATTGATAACATAACATTTATATATAAATAATTAATAATATTTTAAAAAATATTATTTAATTTTATTTTAATTTAATATATTTATCTGTTATATGAATAATACAATAATCTTCATGTTTAATTTTTAATTTTCTTTTATTATAATTATAATCATTATCATATTTATAATTTTCAATAATAACAGATTTATCTAAATAAAATACTGAAGATAATTTATTTAAATGATCAGATTTTTTAACAAAATATTTAATAATATCTTTATCTAAATTTTTAAAACAAGTATTATTTAATCTTTTATTTATAATAATATTAATTATTAATCTTCTAATAATTTCATTAGTAATTAATGTAATATCATAATGATTATGTTTAATATATTTCATAATATTATCAAAAATAATATTAAATTGTTCTAAATTAAATAATTGTTTAATTAATTTAGAATGACAAACAATAATATTATTAATATAATAAATTTTATTATTATATTTATTTAATAAAATTAATTCGATATTATGTTTTTCAAATTTATTTAAATAAAATTTTCTAAATCTTTTAATATCTTTATATTCTTCATCTTTATCATTGATATTATAAATAATACAAACATTATCTCTTAATATTTTTAATTTATTATATTCTATTTTCATAACTTCATTTTCTTTTAATACATCTAATAAATTTTGATAATATGTTTTATCATCATCATTCTTACAATATTTATCTAAAATAAAAATATCATCAAATTTATTATCAAATGTTATAATATTTATTTTACTCATTTTTATATTATATAATTATGTTTTATATTTTTATTAATAAAAATATTTTTTTTATTAAAAGTTTTCTTTTTTATCTAAAATAATTTTATCTGCTTCTTTTGCTAATCCAGCACTTAAATCATCATTAATATATTCTAAAGGATTTAAACTATATTTATTAAATGGTGGTTCATAATCATCAGTATTATAACCTTTTTTAATAAAATTACTATCATTAATAGGTCTAGGATAAACATAACGATAATATCTTTGTAAATTTTTATCTAATAATTGGTCAATCATTAAAGTAGAAGGTTTAATTTCGTCTTTTTTAGTTGCTGTATAATCATTTAAAAATACATTATCTTTTAAATAATATCTTTTATTTACTTTTTCACCATCATTTTTCATAACCTTATTATCTGTAATAATATCACCTTCTTCCATTTTTATATTTTCTGTTTTATCTTCTTCTTTCTTATCTTCAACTTTTTCTTTATCTTTTTCTTTTTTACTTTCTTCTTTTTTATCTTTAACTTTTTCTTCAAAATTTTCTTTATTTAATTTAATAACAAAATGTAAATTACAATAATATCTTAAAATATACATCATTAATAATAAGATTGTTACAATAAATAAAATATTTATTATAAAATCATAACAATCATTAGTTTCAAAATCAAACATTTTATTAATTTTAATATTATATAATAAATTTATATTATTATTGAATTTTATTATTTATTTTTTTTATTATATTTTTCAATAAAATCTAATAATTTACTATTATTATTTTTATTACATTCATCAATAATTAATTTCATAAAATCAGGACTAAGTTCATTATCAAATGTATCACTTTTACGTAAATTTAATGTTTTATCATTATCTTTTTCATTATCAGATGAAGAAGTTGTTAAAATATCATTATCAGATAAAGTAGATAAATTTTCTTTTTCATTATCAAAATCAGAATTATCATTATAAAAATCATCAATATTATTATTATTATCATTATTATCAATACCAAATTTTTTTAATTTATTTAATATTTTTTTTCTATTTTTTTCATTATTAATAAGCATAGATTGGCATTTATGATTAATTTTATTATAATCACTAATTTTTTTAGATACATTTAAAGTAATATTTTCATTATCTTCATCAATGTTATTAGATATTTTACGTTTTAATTTATTATTATTTTTTAATATTTCTTCAACATCATTAATATTATTATTAAAATTATTAGATGAAGTAAAACTTTCATTATTAGGTGAATAATCATTAATATTTTTATTTTTATCATTAGATAAAGAAGCAAAAGAAGTAAATAAACCATTAGATAACAAAGGTTGTTTTTCATCTAAAATAAATGAATTTCTTTTTTTATTAAAATAATTATCTTCATCATCAGAATACATAATAGTTGATAATCTATTAATTTTATTACCAATAGATTTTATTTTATTTTTTTTATTTTTAGAAATAGGTAATATATCAATAATTGACTTATTATCATCATTATTATTATCATTATCATTATTATCATTATTATTAATATCAATATTATTAATATTAATATTATTAGAATTATTATTTTTATTATTATTTTTATTTTTAATATCATTATTAATATCATTATTATCATTATTTTCAATTAAAATATCCATTAATTGTTTAAATTTTTCACTTGTATTAATTATATTATGTGTTGTTTCATTATTACCTATACCATAACTAATCCACATTAATAATAAACATAAAATACTAATAATTGATGTAACAACTAAATTATAATAAAATCCAGATGTTATAACACCTATAAAAATTAAAATTCTAACGCCTAATGCTCTAAATATTCTTAAAACATCATAACCATTATGTTTAATTCTAGTTGGTAAAATAATAACAACACCAGCTAATATTATTAAACAAATAAAATAAATAACATCTTTATAATCCATATTTTTAAATTCATTAATAATAGAATCAATAAAATTATTTGATTCATTAGAATCTATATTTGAATCTGTATTATTATTCATTCATTAATTATATTTATATAATATTATTGTATTAAAATTATTTATTTAAATAAATAATTTTTAATATTTTTTAATTAATAACTTCATTTTTATCTAAAATAGGTAAAGATTTTGGTTTTTTACAATCAAAACTACCAGCAATATATTCAAAAGGAGATTTATAATTAACATAATCATCTTTTTGATGAGTAATAACCATAAAATCTCTTTGGTCAAAAATTTCTTCATCTCTTAAATCAACAATAGAATCAGTTGTATCACTAAATGGTTTAACTGGATTATCAACTTCTTCTTCTAATTTATTATTTTGTAAATCTTTAAATTCAAAAATATTTAAAGGTTGCTTTTCTTCTTTTACTTCTTCAACTTCTTCAAAATGTTCTTGAGAATTTAAAATCCAATAAATAAAGAAAATTAATGTTAATATTAACATAAAGTATGGTGTTTCAATAACTAAATAACAATATAATAATAATACAATAATTAATACTTTAACTGCTTTATGGTTAAAAAATGATTTTTCAAATTTAAGATTTTTATTATATTTTGGTAAAACACAAATAATAATATAAATAATAACTAATGCGCATAAAATAGATATAACATCATAAACATCATAAATTTCAATATCACAAATAGAAAATCCCATAATGATAAATTAACACAATTAATATTATATATTATTTAAATAAAAAAATGAATAATTTATAATAAATAAATAAAATATATAAATTATGTTAATAACAAGAAGAGGATATCAAATAAGTAAGAAAAAAATAAAAGATGAGGAACTAAAAAAAATAAATGAAGATTTATATATTATTCCTAAAATTATGCCACCATATAATATAGATGAAGAACCATTAAAATTAATTCATTCAACAGAAAAAAATATATTTATTCCTCGATATTATGGAATAGAAAAATTTGGTGATATTTTTGATGAAAAAATATTTAATTCTAAAAAAATTAATTTTGAATTTAATGGTAAATTAAATGATAAACAAGTTGATATTATGAATGATATTTTACCTAAAATTTATAAATATCATGGTGGTATTATATCTTTACCTTGTGGATATGGTAAAACAATAATTGCATTATATTTAATATCAATATTAAAATTAAAAACAATAATATTAGTTCATAAAGAAAGTTTAAAAGAACAATGGATACAAAGAATTAAAGAATTTATTAATAATAATATATCAATTGGTATTATACAACAAAATAAAATTGAAAATAATGCAGATATTATTATTGGCATGATACCATCAATTGCAGAACATAATTATGATAAAATATTTAATGATATTGGTTTATTAATTGTTGATGAATGTCATCATATAGCATCTAAAGTATTTAGTAAATGTTTATATAAAATAGGTGCAGATTATACAATTGGTTTATCAGCAACACCAACACGAAAAGATGGATTAACAAGAATAATTCATTGGTATTTAGGTCCACAATTAATATTTATAAATACAAGAGATAAAATAATAAATACAATAATATATAATATAAAATATGAAAGTGATGATAATAAATTTAAAGTATTAACAAGAAAATATAAAGGAAAAGAAACAATAAATACAGTTGATATGATAACTAATGTAACAAAAATTAGTAATAGAAATATTTTAATATTAAATATTATTAAAAAATTATTAGAAGATAATGAAAGATATATTATGGTATTAAGTGAAAGAGTAGACCATTTAACTTTATTAAAAACTGATATAGATAATTATATTAAAAATAATAATTTAAATATATTAACTGAATATTATCGTGGTTCATCAACAGCTAATGAACGAAGAAATGCAGAAAATAATGATAATATACATGTATTATTTGGTAGTTATCAAATTGCATCAGAAGGTTTAGATATACCAAGATTAAATACTTTAATAATGGTATCACCTAAAAAAGAGGTAGAACAATGTATAGGAAGAATACAAAGAAAAAAACATAATATAATACCATTAGTTATTGATATAATAGATCAAATAAATCCATTTCAAAATTATTTAAGAATAAAAGAAAAGTTATACAAAAAAAATAATTATATTTACAAGTCCTTCATTCATAAAGATATAAAAGATAATAAAAATAAATTTAATATAGAATTATTAAATAATGATAATATTATTAATAATACAAATAATGAAGAATGTAATGAAAAAGAAGAAGATAATAAAATAATTATATTTAAAAAAAATTGATTAATTGTATTTATTATAACGTTTAAATATATTAATTTAATTATCATGATTCATAAGATTTCTTTTGACGCACACATTAATATTGCTAAAGCTGCTGGTTTATCTGGTCAAAGATTAGATAACTTTAAAGAAGCTTTTATAAAAAGGTATAATAATCCTAAACATAAAAATTTTTGGAAAGAGCCAGATCGATATGCTGCAAGAACACTTGATGCATTTGTTGAATTCAAAAGATGCCAAGATATAAATGAAACTTTTACTAAATCATATCAACAATTGAAAAATGATTTATATGGTTTTAAGAACTATTATGGAACTTTTGTATCTGGTTTGTTAGGTAAAAAATTAATGAAAATGCTAGGTTATTAATTATTTTATTTATTTAAATAAATAAAATATTTAAAAATCTTTATTTAAGATAATTATAAATCATCAAACAAACAACAACAACGATCAACATTTTCAATAATGATCTAACAGAAAGATTTCTAAGACCTTTATTGTAAATGTACAATAAAATTAAAACAGCTAATAAAACTTCAAACCACATTTAAAATTTATATAATAAATGATTTTTATATATTAAAATAATAATATTAAAAATTTATAATTAAAAATATTTAAAAAATATCTTTAAAAGAATTTTTTAATGATTCTTTATAAATATTTAAATAACTGTTTTTTTCATTACCAACTAATTTACAATCATCACATTGATTAGTTTTAATTTTAACAAATCCTTCAATATAAATTTTATAAATATAAATTACAATAATAATTACTAAAACAATAATTAAAATTGAATACCAATAAGGTATTTTAATTTCATTTAAATTTAACATTTTTTTTATATATAATAATAATAAAATATATTTAAAAAAATGAATTATTAAAAATAAAAAAAATGAATATATTATATTAATATAATATATTATAATAAAAATGAATTTAAATATAAAATATCGTCCAAAAACAATTAATGAATGTTATATCAGTAATGAAAATAAGAAGAAATTGAATAGAATGATAGAAAAAGAAAGTTTTAGGAATATGATATTTTATGGTGATGTTGGCACAGGTAAATCAACAGTAATAGATATTATATTAAAAAGTAATCAATTTAAGAAAACTAAGATTATAAAAATAAATTTATTATTAGATAAATATAAAAAAATAATGGCAAGTTTAATTAATGATGAATACAATGAATGGAAAAGTAAAGGTTATAATGTATTAATATTATTAGAAAATTTAGATTTAATAGAAACAAAAACAAGAGTTCAATTAAATATAAATGTATTTTTAAATAATATTACTGATAATTCATTAATATTTTTTATTGAAAGTAATAATATTATTAATATTGACAAATCTGTTCAAAATCATACTATTAATATGTTATTTAATACATTAGATTATGACCATTATAATAAATATGTTAAATCTATTTGTAATAAAGAAAATATTAAAATAAATAATGATATAATTGAAAAATTATTTGTTATAACAAATGGTGATATAAGAAATACATTAAATCAATTAACAGCATTATATTTATGTAATAAAAATATTACATTAGATTTATTTGAAACAGTATTTAATTTACCAAGTTCAACAGTTATTAATAATATAATTAAAAATATTATTAATAAAGAAAATTATGATAATATAATTAATAATTGTAATTTGTTATATGATAATAAATTTTCTTGTAATGAAATATTATTAAATATATTTAATATGATTTATAATTATAATATTGAAATTGATAAAAAAATGTTATTATTAGAAAAATTAGGTAAAAATATTTATAAAGTTTCTAAATATTCTAATAATAATATTGATGATTTAATTAAAGTTATTAATAAATTATATAATATTGATTATAATTAATATTATTTTATTTAAATAAAATAATATATTAAAAAAATTTATTTTGGATATATATCAATAAAGGTATTATAAATTTCTTTAATACAATTATATTTTTTAATTAATTTATTAAGTTCTGTAAAATTATGATTTAAATCATAATTTAAAATAGTTTGTTGTATTATTAACAAATCATTTTTAGTTAATTTAGAAATATTGCCTTCTAAACTAATACGATATTGTAATTGATTTGTAAAAATATCAACAATACCAGAATGATTATTAAAAATATGTAAAGACATCGTTTAATTTTTAATTCATAATAATATTAATAATATATATCAATCAATTTTTTATTATTTTATTTAAATAAAATAATTAATTATAATTTATATCTACTTGCATATAATTTTCATATATTCCTAATCTAAAAGATAATTGAATTTTATTATTATCTAATTCATTATTATCTTTATTTATTAATTCTGTTTTATTATATTGCCCATCTAATAATTCAAATTTAATATTATAATTTTAATTATTAAGATTTAATAAAAATTTAATTTCTTTATTTAATTCATCATATAAATTTAAATTATAAATATAATATAAAGCATAAATATTTAATTGTGTAATATATTTTAATTCAAAGTTATCATCATTAAATTTATCTTCATAATTTTCTGTCATATTATTAATAAGAAAAATAGGTTTTTCTTTTTGATTATTAAAATATTTTAATTTATTTGTTAATTTAATAATTAAATTTAATTTCTTTTTAAAATCTTTTATATTTATTATTTTATAACATAATTCAATTAATTTATAATTAACCATATCATTTATTTCACATAATTCAGATGATATATATATTATTATATCTAATAAATCTTTAAATCCTATTTTATCAGATTCTAATATCTCAATAGCATATTCAATATTATAAATTTGAATATATAAATTATCTTCAGGACTTTTTAAATTATTATAATTTTTAAAACATTTATCAAAATTATCATAAAATATTTTATCTGTTAAATTATAATTATAAAACATAATAAATAATTGTTTAATTAATAATAAATGATTTTTATCTTTTAAATTATTATATATTTTTAAAAATGAAGTAATATAATTATAATTTTTAATACATTGAGGAATATATAATTTATAATCATAACTTCCTTTTATAATTTTATTTTTTTCATTATCATATAATATTTTATAATTATTTTTAATATCATTAATTAATATTTTTCCTCCTTCTATCATATTAATATAATTTTCTTTTAAATATATATTTCCAATTATATCTAAATTTTCATTATAAATATATGTATAATTATCTTGATCCATATATAATTTAATATTATTATAATTATTGATATTATAAATAAAATTCAATTTTTCATTCATAATACAAATTTTATTTAAAATATCTTGATTTATAAATTTATATTTATTAATATTTAGTTTTTCAATTTCATTATTTAAATTATTTTTATCATTTAATAAAATTTGTTTAATTTTATTATTTAAATTTTCTTTTTTATTATTAGAAATATTTTTTAAATAATAATTATTTAAAAAATTAATTTTATAATTATCATCTTTATTAATTATTAATTCATAAATTATTTTATAATTATTTATTTTATTTATTATTATATTATTATCTTGTTTAAATATATGTAAATATAAATTATAACAATTATTTAATAAACATTTTGATAAATTATATTTAAATTTACTCATTCTATTATCTAAATATATTATTTTTTTAAGTAATATATAATCAATATTAGTTTCATGACCTTTTATATAAATATATTTAAATCTATCATTATTTTTATTAATAATTTTATCTTTTTTAATATTTTTTATTTTTATATCTTGAATTTTATTACTTAAATTTAATAAATATTTTTTTATTTTTATTAAATTATTTATTTCATTTAAATTATTAATATTATCATTTTCATCAAATATTTTTATTTTATGCCTATAATTAAATTTATAATAATGATTACAATATATTTTATTATAAATATTATAATATAATACAAAATTATTATTAATAAATTTTAAATAATTATAAATTTCTTCTGTTAAATTATCTATTTCTGTTAAATCAATATCTTTATAATATCTAATATCATGATTACCTAGAATTAATATTAATTTATCATTTAATTTTTCTTTTAATATTTTTATTATATTATAACAATTTATAAATTCATCTTTTTTATATTCATCAAATAATTCTTTTTCATAATAAATATTATTATATTTATTATATTCATAATATGTAATATCTAAATTCTCATGAAATTGATCAAATATATCACCTAATAATATTATTATTTTATTAGAATCAATTATACATTTTAATAATTTATCAGAATTTTCATTATTAATATTAGTTATATCAATTCCAAATACATTATTTATTATATTAAATAATATTGATATATCACCATGTATATCACCAATGATTATATATTCTTCACTCATTATTATATATTATTATTATTTTATTTAAATAAAATAATTAATTTAATGATAATTTTTATCTGTATCTAAATAATTTTCATATATTCCTAATCTAATATTAAATATTATTTGATAATTAATATTTAAAGGTGATTGAATTTTATTATTATCTAATTCATTACTATCTTTATTTATTAATTCTATTTTATTATATTTTCCATCTAATAATTCAAATTCAATATTATCAATATTAATTAAATTACTATCATTTACATAAAATACATTATGGTCTTTTGTAAATGGTTTTAATAACATAAAATTATCGTTATAAACTTTTCTAGGATAAAATAAAATATTAGAATTATTAATATTTTGATTTGTTCCTAATGAAATATTACTTGTTAAATTATTCATTTTTAATAAAATAAATCTTGAATTATTTAATTTTTCATTATTATCTAATTCATATCTTTCATCAATATTAAATTCTGTTCCCGTTTTTAAATTATCAAATTGTTCTTTATTAAAATTCTTACTATTTCTATCATATGTTTCATCATATTCATCATTATTTTTATCGGTTCTTTCTGTAATAAAATTATTAAATTCTGTTTCATCTTTAAATTGTTTTTTCATATAATTATAATATAATTTATTATAATATTTATTATTTTCATCTAATTCTTTTACATATAATTTATTTTTAATAAGTATTTTATTAAATATTGTTGAAATATTTTCATAATATTTAATAAAATCATCATATTCTTTTTTATCAAATTTATTACTTTTATTATCATATTCTGGAATATAATTTGGATTATTAAACATTGTTTTTAATATATATTCATCTAATTTATGATTATGAATAAAATTATTTTCATATTCATAATCATAATTATTACTTAATTTATCTAATTTATCATCATAATATGAATTATTATTCATTGTAAATAATTTTAAATATTTTTGAATATTATTATAAGTTGTTGCATATTGTTCATCATAATTTGGATCATTAATATTTGTTTTATCATTTAATTTATGATAAATAGGACAAATAATACTATCAATTTTAATATATTTAACATTTTTAAAATTCTTTTGAATAAATGGACTTAATTCATTATTTTTATTAAAAGAATTAGATAAAGTTAATTTAAATTTAAATGGATCAGGATAATTAATAATATTTCTATCTAAACTATCAACTGTAATATGATATTCTTTAATATATTCATTAAAAATATCATCTTTTAAATTATCATGTAAAGTAGGTTGTTTTTGAGTTTGTAAATGATTAATTAAAGGTTGATTAGGTTTAAAACTTTCAGGAAAATTTTTATTTTCTATATTTTGTAATTGTATATGAGATGGATATTTAAATTGTTCATTTGGATTATTATAAGTAAAATTAATATTAGATGGATTTGAGGAACTTGTAGGTGAATACATTAAAATATATTATATATTATTAATTGAAAAAAAATGAATATATTATATTTATAATATTATATTTATAATATATTTTTTAAATGAATATAGAATATTATAAACGAAAACAAGATGAATTAAAAATAATATATTATAATATGATTATTTCAACATTGGAAAATATGTATAATTCAAATAATCATATTATATATCGAAATAAAGGAACATTATTAGAATTAGTTGCATGTATAATATTAAAATGTGTAATGTATTCTTTTGTTGATTTTATTGATTTTGATTATAAACCAAAATATTATATGTCAAGAAGAGATGATGGAATTGATTTAATTGATATGATTAATAAAAAAATTTATCAAGTTAAATTTTATTCTAAAAATAAAATATTATCTAATAATAATTTAGGTTCTTTTTTTGCATATTTACATAATTTATTAGATAAAGGTTTTAAATCTTGTTTAGTTCATTCACAAGATATTAAACTTAGTAAACATCAAATAAAAGATTTAACATATAAAGAAATTAAAGATGATGAAATATTAAATATAATTCATAAATCATATGATTATTATTTTAAAGATTTAAAAAATAAAACATTATTAAATGATTTATATGATGAAATTAATAAATTATTTGGTTGTATATTAGTTAATGAATATTATGATATGGAAAATTATTATAATATTAAACAAAATATTTTAAATAATTTACCTAAAAAAGATAAAATTAAAATTAAAGTACTTTATAAACATCAAACAGAATTATTAGATATTATGAATAATACAACTAAAAAAGATAATTATTATCAATTAGCATGTGGAACAGGTAAATCATATATTATACAAAAATTTAGTGTTGAATGTGATAAAAGAGTATTAATTTTAGTCCCAAATATATTATTAGCAGAACAATATAAAAATATTTTTAATAATGATTTTGGTATTGATATTAATGAATGTTGGACAGATACAAATAAAGATTTTGATGAAGATAATAAAATATATGTTTGTGTTTATGATAGTTATGAATATTTAAAAGATATTAATTTTGATTATATTATTGTTGATGAGGCACATCATATTTTAAAATGTTTAAATTTAAATAAAGTTAATGAAATTAATAATGATGATGAAAATGAAGATATCAATAATGAAGAAAATGAAGATGAATATAATATTGAAGATGATAATAAATTTATAGATGAGAATGGAGATAATAAAAATAATAATATAACAAATCAAGAAATATATAATTATATTAATAATAAAGAATGTATAAAATATTATTTTTCTGCAACATTAGATATTAATAAAGAATTTGATTATAATTATTCCATTGATGACGCTATTAAAGATAATATAATAAATGATTTTATTATTGATATTCACCAAGTTCAAGAAATTAATGATTTAAATATTATTAAAAGTTTAAAATTACATCCAGAATATAAAAGAATATTAATTTATTGTTCTGAAGTTAAAATAATACAACGATTAACAGAATTATTTAATAAAAATGGTATTCGTTCTAAATATTTATATGCTGGAATGAAAAAAGAAGAACGATTAGATATATTAAAAGATTTAAAAAATGGATTACTTAGAGTTGTATTTAGTGTTAATACTATATGTGAAGGTATAGATGTACCAAATGTTGATACTTGTTATTTTTATAATAATAAAGAATCATTAATACAAATAATGCAATGTTTAGGTAGAATTATGAGAAAATCAGAAGATAAATTAATATCACATTTATTATTTTTTACAGATGATATAAATGATAATATAAATGATAATAATAAATATATATTTAAAATATTAAATAAAATAAATAAATATTCTAATAGATTAATGAATATTAAATGTTATAATGAAGAAGTTTTTAAATATATTCATTATATTAATGATAATTATAATGAAGAAGAAGAAAATTATAATGAAGATTTTAATGATGAAGAAATTGAAACAAATATTAAAGAAAATATTATTAATAAATTTATTCCTAATGATGAAATGAAAATTAAATTATGTCAAGAATTTTATAATGAATTTAAAAGATTACCAAAATTATATGAAGAATATAATTATTGGAAAATAGGACGTTTTATAGATTGTTTAAAAAATAAAAATAATATATTAAAACAAAATATAGAAAATATATTTAATTGTAAAATAAAACATACAAGAATATGTATATATAATATAAGAAATATTAAATATGAAAAAATATTAAATACAATGATTGAATTTATGAATAAAATTATTATACCAGAATATAATAAAAAGAAAAGAAATAATAAAGATAAACCTAAAAAAAATCCTCCAGATATTTATAATAATATCAATATAACAAATATTTATAAATCTATTAAAAGAGGATGTTATAAAAAATTAAAAGAACCATTAGAAAAAGCAGGTTATAATTTTGTTCATAAAAAAAATAATAATCCAACAAGTGAAGAATGGAAAGAAATTTTTATGAATTATAAAGATGTTGATTGTAAAGGTATTTTTAAAAAACCTACAACAGAATATAAAGAATATAAATATAAAAATTTTAAAGTAAATTTACATTTAAAATATAAAAATTTAAATTATGATAATTCAGATATTAATTTAAAAAAAGAATTAATAAATAATGGTATAATTTTTAATAAAAATATTAATAAAAATAAATCTATAATTTCATTTAATGCAAAAAAAATAATATTTGAAGAATTTATTAAAAAGGAACATAAATTACCTAAAAATAAAAATAAAATTAATATAAATAATTATAATATTTCAAATGAAATAAAAAAAGAATTTAGAAATAATGAATATTCAATATCTTCAATGTATGTTACAATTCGAAAAAAAATAAATAATGAAAGAAAAAGTGATAATGAAATTAAAGAATTAAAAGAAATAAGTAATATTACAACTAAATATAATATTCAAGCAAATCCAAATTATGATTTAACTAAAGATGCAGAAGAACAATTTAAAAATAATATTTATAATATATTACCATATCAAAAAATAGATAAAAAATTAAATAGATTTAAAGAATATTTAATTATAATCGATGATTATTTAAGTAATAATCAATTACCTACTAGTAGAAATATAAAAAATATATATAATATTAAATATTTAAATTTAAAAAATAATAAAATTGATATAAATGAATTATTTAAAAGAATATTTAGTTCAAATTTTCAAAATATTCATAAAAATGAATTACATAAAATAGAAGAAATATTAAATAAATATGGTTATACATTATATACAGATAATCATATATTAAATTAAAAGAAATAAAATTATTTTATTTAAATAAAATAATTTAAAATTTAATAAATATAAATTTATTGATTTAAAAAAATGATTTTTTAATATATTTTATTTATTTATAAATATTATGAAAGCAATTAATTTTATTAAAAGATATCAAAAGAAATATATAAATGATAATATTGATTATGATTATAAAGATGAACATAACAGAAATTATTTATTTTATGAAATGAGTATTAAACCATTATCAAAATATTTATTCAATAATTATAATCATAATATAGAAGAATTAAATATAAGTAATGTATTTCAAGATTTAATACAAAATAATAATGAAAATAATAATTCTTTTGTAATTCCAAATAATTTTATTAATTTAAAAAATATATCATCTATTAATGATAAAAGTTATAGTGATGAAACAAATTATACAATTTATATTGAAAATAATAAAAATATATATAATATCGATTGTATTTGTTCAACTATAATATTATTAAATGATAATATGCATATAAATAAAATTATTTGTGATACTGTAATATGTGAAAATAAAAATTGTTATTTTGATTATGTAAAAGTAAATCAATGTCAAATAACAAAATCAAATAATATTAATGAATTAATTATTGATTATACATTTTCAGATATTATATTAAAAAATTTAACAATTAATAAATTAGTAATATCAAATCCTCATAAAATTAAAAATGTTCAAATAATAAATTGTAATATAAAAAATATTGAAATTATAAATGGAGAAGGTAGAAATACATATGAATATTGTTATACTTATATACCAAATTTTATTCATTTTAAATATAAAAAAATGTATAATATTTATATTGAAAATTCAACAATAGATAATTTTAATATTGATTTTTATTTTATTAATATACATAAATTAAAAAATTTTAATATAATAAATTCACAAATAAAAAATTTACATTTAAATTGTATTTTAATATGTTATGATAAAAATTATCAACAAATATTATTAACAAAAGATATATTAAATAAACTAGGTTTAACAATGGAAAATAAAAATTTATCAAATATAATAAATATTGAATATTCAACAATTGATAATTTTAATATTGATAATTATATTGATAATTATTTACAAAAATATAAAACAATAAATATTATTGAAAAATCATTTAATATTAAATATTCACAAATTGATACATTAAATATAAAAGATTGTCATTTAGATAATTTAAATTTAAATAATAATAATATTAATAAAATAATTATTTATGATAATAATTATGATTATAATAAAATTAATAATTTTAAAATTAATAATAAGATTAAAAATTATTCATTAATTTCAAATGATTTTAATTTATACACTGAAAAATATAATATTGAAGATATAATAAATAATAAAAAAGTTATAATAAAACATAATGAAAAAGATATTAATAAAGAAAAATATGAATATATTGAAATTAATAATTATAAATTTTATGTTAATAATGAAGAAGTTATAATATTTTATTAAATTTTTATTTAAATTAATAATAAAAATTAATAATAAATTTAGTCAATTCTTCTATAATAACAAAAAATAACTTTATAATTTAAATTATCAATAATACAATCATCATTATATAAATTATTAAATTCATCTTTAATAAAATAAAAATTATCAGATAATGATTTTATTATTTGTTTATTTAATCTACTTTTAAAAGTATCAAATCTTAATAAATCAATTATATTATTTTCTCTATTAATATAATCTATTTTATAATAAACAAAATGAGAATCAATTGGTTTTTTATTAATATGTTCAGGAAAATTATCTAATAATGATAAATTATTTATTACTATAATAAAGGAATGTAAATAATATTGTTTTCCATTTAATGGAATATAATATGGATATTTAATTCTAATATCATACATATTATATAATTCATAAATATATGAATATATTTGTTCATAACTATATCTTGATAATCTTAATTTATTATTTAACATATATAAACTTAATATATCATGAATAGGACAAGCAATTAATAAATTTTTTGGTGTATTAATAATATTTTTAAGATAATATTTAATATTATTTTTAATATTATCATTGAAATAATATTTATTATTAATTTCTTTAAAATTAAGTTTATGTAATTTATTATTACATAAAGGAGTATTATATTGTTCATCAATACATTCATATTCTTTATATAATTTTAATTTTTTATAATCTAATTGATTTATTCCATAATCTTTATCATAAGTATCATGAATAATTTTAACATCATTAAAAATATAATTTTTATTACAATAATAAATAAATGATTTTAAATTTTTATTTTTTTCATCTAATATTTTATTTTTAAAATAATATTCAATAATACAATCATTAGTAAATTCATCATCTAATAATAATAATAAATCTTGAATAACATAAAAAGGATACATTTTATAACCTGGTATTCCTAATAAATATTTATTATTTAATTTTTCATTTAATAATTGTTTTAATTGTATAAATAAATTATCATTATTCTCTTCAGTTATATTTTGAAATAATTTATAAAATTCATTTTTATTTCCACCTTTAATTTTTTCACTTTCTATTATATCAGATGTTAAATTATCATTATTTTCAATCATATTAAATAATAATTTATTTTCTTTTTTTATTTTAATATTTAAAAATTGTCTTGTAAAATTTCCATTATTAATAAAAAAATTAAATGCACTTTTTATCCAACATTGATATATATTTAATATTTCTATTTCATTTGTTGTATTATAATATTTTGTTAATCTAAATTGGTAATCTATTTTATTTAATAAATCTTTCTTATCAATTAATTCTTTTTCTTTATTTTTTATAATTTGAAAATCATTATTATATATTTTAAATTCTTCAAATAATTCTAAATTATTATAATCATTATAAATTAATATTTGATTTTCTTTATTAATATATATTATAAATGATGTATTAATTAATCTAAATAAATTATATTTATTAAATATATTATTAATTTCTAATATTTTATTTATTAATTCATCTGGATTAATTGGTTTATAAAATCTATTTTTAGTTATTAATTTATTATTATCTTCTATAATATTATTTTTAAAACTTAAAATTTGTTTATTTATTTGATCTTCATTTAATATATTTATTTTATAATATAAATATTGATGTAAATATTTATCATATAATTTATTTTCAAATATAAAACTAATATTATTTTTACTTATTATTTGATTAAATAAATCAATATATCCTTTTTTATTTTTTTTATATTCTAATAATAAATTAAATAATTTATATTTATCATTTGAATTAGTTAAATTTAAATTTAATAATTCATTTTGTATTTTTTTAATATCTTCTTTATGAATATCAATTATATATTTATTATAATATCTATTTAATTTTTTAATTTGATTTCTAATATATTCAAAATCCATTTTATATATTTTATTAATATCTTTATTTTTATTATATTATTTATTTATTAAAATAAATAAATAAAATAAAATTTATTAAATCTTAAAAAATATTTTCTTATTTTTTAAATTTAATACATAAGATATTAAAATATTATCAAATAATAATAAATAATTTAAAGTTTTTTTATCAAATAATTTATAATTTTTTGATTTATTTAATATTTTTAAATATTCATAAAATTTTTTTATTATATTATTATCGAAAGTATTATATAATTTTTTATATAATTGTTTAAAATTTATTTTATTTGTATTAATATTTATGTTAAATAAATATTGATATAATTTTATTAATTCATTTTTATAATTTGTAATAATAGTTTTATTTTTATTTATTTCAATATCAATTAAATTATATTGTAATTTATAAATAAAATGTTTTAAATTAAAATATTCAATATATCCATATTTTAACTTAATAATATATTGATATAAATAAAAAGTAAAAAATTTATTATTTTCAATTTCTTTATTTAATTTAATAATTTTATCAAAAATTATATTATTAAATTTATGATTAGTAATAAAAAAATTACTTGATAATATTAAATTATCTTTATTAATATCTTTTGGATTATAATTATGAAAATTATAATGGCATTTTGTAAAGGGATAAACAGAAAATATTACATCTAATTTATTTTTAATATAATAATTATAAGAATAAATCCATAATTTAAAATCATTCATATTAATTTTAACTCCATAATCAAAATAATATAAAATATCAAAAATAAAAACATTATTAAATTTATTATTTTTAAAATTAAATAAAGGTAATAAATTAATTAATGATTTTGTATTTTTATTAAATTTGTATTTAATTATTAAAATATTATTATTTAATATTTTATTTATTTCATTCATATATTTTTTATTTTCATATATTGAATTATGAATAAATAATAATATTGATAAATTAAATTTTTCTGATATTTTTTTACAATATTTTAATATATTTAAATATAATTTATTAAATCTATTTATTGTAATAAAATCTATTTTATATAATGCTATCGATATTATATTATTAGATATTTTAGAATAATTAATTTGATTAAATAAATTATTATAATTTGTATTAGTTATGATATCCATTATTATATATAATAAAATATGATTATTATATTTTAATAAATTAATTTATTAATAAAATAATATAAAATAATATTATTCATCAATGTAAAAAATTATTATCAATTATTAAACAACAGAGGAATATATGAGTTTATAATATTCTTTATTTTTTATATTTAATATTTTTATTTAAATCTAAATATTGCAATTTATTAATATTAATTGGTTTTTTATTATATTTTAATCCAAAAATATTAATGTAATTTGATATATTGTAAATAGTAATTCATTTTTTTGAAATTAATAAAATTAATATATTATAATTATATATAATTAAATGGATAAAATAGAAAAAGATTTAAATACTATTTATAAAAAAACAAAAGAATTAAATATTAATGATATATTAGATATTTTATTAGATTATTTTAATAAAATAAAATATAATGATAATTTATTTGAAGAAATAAAAAATAATAAAAATATATTATTTAATAATGAACCTTATAATATATTTGATGATATATATGAATTATTAACTAAACAAATTACTAACTATAATATTTATGAAAATTTAATGAAAAATATAATGAGTGATAAAATATTAAATGAAGATTTAAAAACATTTGATGAATATTTAATATTATCTAATCCAAATAATGAAAAAATAAATAATTATTATATTTTAAGAAATCAATATTATTATTTAACTAATTTAAATATAACATTATTACCTCCAATTTCATTATATAATAGAAAAAATATAGAAAGTATTAAAAAATATCCTAATACACAATTTAGAAAATATAAATTAAAACAAAAAAGATTTTATAATAATGAAAATATTATTATGTCATATATTTGTTATTTTAAATCTGCTGTAAATATTATATTACATCATCCATTATTTAAAAATAAAGTTAATATAGATACAGATTCATTAAAATTATCACAAATACAATATGGTGGTTATTATTCAATTAAAGATATTATACAATATGGAGGAAATGAATTATTAAATTTATTAAAATCAAAAAATAAAAATATGATATCAATATTAGAATTATTTAATAAATTAACTTATAATGAATATATAATTGGATTACCAGGAATAAAATATTATCCACAAATTATTTTACAACAATTATTATTTTATTTGAATAATGATTTTTCTGATTTATTTAAAATTAGAATGAATAAAAAAAATATTAAATCTGATTATATGTATTTTATTGATATTTCTCAAAATATGTTTAATGAACATTTATCTAATCAATTAATTAATAAAATGAAAGATAATAATTATTGTATGAATAAAATTAATAGATTAATTAAAAATAATGAATTAAATAATAATACATTTTTATTATCTTGTACATTAAATGATCCATTATATTTAAATACATTTAATATAATATTAAATAATGAATTAAATTTATTTGAAATTAATAATGAAGTTGATAATAATATTAAAATTATAAAAAATATGAATTTAAAATATCAATACAATTTTTTTATTGATGATTATTATTTACAATCTTTTATTGTAATTGAAAATATTAAAAATAAATTAACTTTTCATTGTGTTTATTTTAAAGTTGAATATGATGTTGAATATAATATTACAAATATTATAAGATATGACGGAAATAAGATAAGATTTTTTTATAATAATGAAAATAATAATTTATATTATGATAAATTTAATAATCCTAAATTTATGATTGATGAAATGAATATATTTATTAATAATGAATTTATTAATAATAATTATAAATTATTAAATGATAAAGATGATAATAATAATATTAAAATTAATTTTAATCAAAATTATATTTCTGATTATTTTAATGAAAATAATTATTATAAAATTTGTTTAGTTTGTTATATTAAAAAATATTGTGAATTTTTATAAATAATTTATTTATTTTATTATTAATAATAAAATATTTTATTATAATTAATTATTTAAATAATAAATTATAATATTTTAATAATATATATATATTAATTTATTAATTTATTATATAAATACTAAAATGAATATTATAAATATATTAAAAAATGGAGAATTAATTAATTGTGGAATGTATGGATGTATTTATAAATTTAAAATGAATAATAAATATTATTGTATTAAATTTAATTTTAGACAACAAGAAATTAATTTTTTAAATATATATAATAAAAATTTAAAAAATATAAATACAATACCTAAAAAATATTTTTATAAATATCATGAAGCAGAAATTAAAATACAAAAAATATTAAATACAATAAATGGATATGATATTAATAATAAAAAATTACCTTTTACAATAAAAATTTATAATAATGGAAAAATAACAAATAAAAAAATTATTGATAACATAAAAAATATTATTTATAATAAATATATTAAAAAAAATAAAAATAAAAGTTCAATTGATGAATTTATTTATTTTATTAATATATGTAATGAAATTAATTATTATGTTATGGATTATTTACCTAATATTCAATTAAATAATATAATATTTGATAATAAAAATAATTTAATTATGAAAGATTTAAAAGAATTACATACATATTATTTTTATATAATTTATTATTTATATTTAATAAATAAAAAATATTCATTTGAACATAATGATTTACATTATAATAATATATTATTAGTTAAAGATGATGAATATGAAAAAAATAAAATAAAATATAGAATTATTAAAATGAATAATAATTATTATAAATTAAAAATTTATCAATATAGACCTTATATTATAGATTTTGGTTTTTCATCAATATATAATAAAAATATAATAAATCAAGTTATAGAATTTTATGAAGATAATTATGATTTTTATTGTTTAAAAGTTATAAATAAAAGAATATTATTAAATAAACAATATAATATAATAACTAATTTATTTTGGTTATTTTTAAATTTAATTTGTTATATAAAATATAATCAATTAGATAATATAATAAATTATTTACATAAAAATAAATTAAAAATATTAGAATTAATATTTAAATATCATAAAGATAATTTTAATAAAGTAAATATAATATTAAAAAAAATTAATAATAAAAAAAATAAATCATATTGTCATTATGATTTATATAAAAATATATTTATAAAATTAACTAATAAAAATGTTTATAATTTTATTAAACCTTTTAAAATTAATTTAAAATAAAATAATTTAATTAATTCTTCTATAATAACAAAAAATAACTTTATAATTTAAATTATCTTTAATATAATTATCATTATATAAATTATTAAATTCTTCTTTGATAAAATATAAATTATTTGATATTTCATTAATAATATTTTTATTTAATCTACTTTTAAATGTATCATATCTTAATAAATCAATTTGTTCTTTATTTGAATAATCAATTTTATAATATATAAAATGTGAATCTATTTTTTTAACATTTTTATATTTTATTTTTAATTCATCATATATTGAATAATTATTTACACATATTATAAATGAATGTAAATAATATTTTTTATCATTTATTATAATATTAAATGGATATATAATTTTAATATCATACATATTATATAATTCATCCATATAATTATGTATAATATTATAATCATATTTAGGAAATTTAATCTTATTATTTAATAAATATATACTTATTATATCATGAATAGGACAAGCAATTAATAAATTAATAGGATTATTTTTTATAAATTTAATATAATTTATAATATTATCTTCAAAATAATATTTATTATTTAATTTATTAAATGGAATAGTTGATAATTTATTATTACATAATGAATTATTATATTCTTCATCAATACATTTATTTTTTTTATATAATTTTAAGTTATTATAATCTAATTCAGATATGTCTAATATATCATTATTATATTGGTCATCATATAATAATAATAAATCATTTAAAATATAATTAGTATTACAATCATAAATATATGATTTAATATTATCTTTTAACATATAATTATTATAATATTCTATAATACAATCATTAGTAAAAGAATCATTTAATAATATTAAAATATCTTGTATTACATAAAATGGATACATTTTATATCCTGGAATTCCTAAATAATATTTATTATTTAATTTTTCATTTAATAATCGTTTTAATTCTATATAATAATTATTTATATCATTATCATTATTTTGAAACATTTTAACAAATAATTCATATATTTCAGTATTATTACCTCCATATATTTTTTCACTTTCAATTATATCTGAATTAATATTTATATCATTTATAGTTGAATCATATAATTTATTTATTATATCATTATATGAATATTTTTTTTCTTTATTTATTAAATTGACTACAAATTTATTTAAAAACTTTCCATTATTAATAAAAAAATTAATAGCACTTTTAAACCAACACTGATAAGTATTTAATATATCATTATCATAATATTGTGTTAATGTTAATGGATAATTAATTTTATTAGAAATTATAATTTTTTGTTTATAATCTTTATCAATATATTCATTTAATTTATCAAAATATAATATATTTTCATTGTTTATTATTTCTAAAAAATTATATTTATCAATAAAATTATCTATTTGTAATGTTTCATTTATAATATTATTACTTATTTGTTTTTCATTTTGATACTTTATTAAATATTCTTGTATATTGTCTATTTTATTAAATATTATATTATAATTTAAATAAATTTTATAATATAAATAATTATGTATACAATCATTATATGGTTTTCCATAATATGGTAATTTAATATTATAAATATTAAATAAATTAATATAAAAATTAAAATATATACTATTAATTTTATATTTAATTAATAAATTTAATAAAATCATTTTATCTTTATTTGTTTTTATATTCAAATTTGATAATATTTTTTGTATTTCATTAATTTTATTAATATATCTATTATTATTATTATATTTTTGTAATTGAATTAATAATAAACTTAACTTATTATAATCTAACATATTTTATTATATATTTTTATATTATATTATTTATTTATGATTATATTAATAAATTAATTTATTAATAAAATAATATAAAATAATATTTTTAGATAAAAATAAAAGATTTTATATTATGAATAATACATATCAATACTTTATTAGTAAAAATCATATTATTCCTCAATGTAAAAAATTATTATCTATAATTAAACAACCAACTACTGAGGAATATATGAGTTTATGTTATCAAGAATTAAAGAAAAAAGATATTGAATTATTTAATTTATATTATCATAGAAAACCAAATAATATAAGTGAAAAAGATTTTATTACTAAATTAAGTCATAAAGCAGTATTAGATTCAGTTCAATTAATTTATAATAAAATTAAATTATTAAATAATCCTTATAATCCAACACCTAATATTCAACATCAAAATAATTTTAATTCATTATTACCTCCAAGAGTTGGACAATTACAACCACCAACTAATAATATTCAACCACAATCTTATAGTGAAATTTATAATCAATATACCGGTGGAGTTAAACCTAATGAAGTTGAAGTAATGAACCAATTAAAACATATGGGACCACAAGAAGATTATGTTAAAAAAGGTTATTTAAATAATAATAATTCTAATAATAGACAATTACAACAATTACAACAGCAAGTTAATCAATCTCAACAATATCAACAACAAACTCAACAATATCAACAACCAAATCAACAATATCAACAACCAAATCAACAATATAATCAATATAAACAACAATATCAACAACCTCAACAATATAATCAACAACCACAACAACAATTTAATCAATATCAACAACCTCAACAATATAATCAATCACAAAATCAACAACAACAATTACCTCAACAATTACAACCAATTAATACATTACAGTTAAATCAACAAAATCCTATTAAAATTGGTGAATATAAATATAATCCAACCGTTCCTATACCACAAAATATGCAAATGGTTGGATTATTAGCTAATGACCCAAATTTAGAACAAATGATACAAGGTCAAGGTTCTCATGCACAAATTAGTAATGAAATAGCAGGTAAAACTAATTTTATTCCTGGATTAGATGATTATAACCAAAATAAAGCATTAATGGATAAAGCAATGCAAGATCCAAAAAGAAGTATGAACGATTTAAGTCATTTGGAAAATTTTTAAAAAAGGGCACATATATTAATAATCAAAATAATATTAATCAACAAAATCAACAACAACAAAATAATAATATAAATATTAATAATGTGCCCATAAATAATCAATCTAATAATAATGAAATTAATATTAATCAAAATAATAATAATAAAAAATTATTATTTTATCAAATTTATTTTTATATTATTAATATTTTAAATAAAAGAATACCAAATATAAATAATATATTAGATAATAATGATTATACAAATTTTGTTTCTTTGTGTATTGATAATAATTCTTTAGAAATATTATTAAAACCAACTCCTATAAATAATTTCTTTAATAATATTATTTTAAACAGTAATTTTATTAATGATTTTAATAATTGGTTTAATAAATTATTTGATAATCAAAATAATAATATTAATAATAATATTAATAATAATCAAAATGAAATTATTTATAAAAATTCAGATCCATTTAGCCCATTATCAACTATTGAAGTAAATAATAATCAAAATAATAATAATAATTTACAAACAAATAATAATAATTATAATAATCAAAATATTAATAATAATCAAATATATAATAATCAAAATATTAATCAATTAAATAATAATCAAAATATTAATCAATTAAATAATAATCAAAATATTAATCAATTAAATAATAATCAAAATATTAATCAATTAAATAATAATCAAAATATTAAT